>JAEEGK010012412.1_pt1 | contig 19364 bp, 14 predicted proteins | sample 8958771 | NCBI WGS metagenome assembly JAEEGK01 (sample SAMN16246547, study PRJNA631951) | gut metagenome | biome: gut microbiome; feature: rumen; material: SC-attached | host: Bos | place: Iran: Karaj | collected 2018-10
TGCCGCCGCATTAGTCTGTACAATCTCATACTGGTTGGAGCTTAAATCATACCAGCGAGAAACTTTGCCGTCAGTCAGCTCCACACTATCTGCGCGAAGCCAGAGCTGGAGTGTAGAATCTGAGGCAAAATTCATATTGTCACCCGCGGCCTTGCGGAACATATATGTGCCAGACTCCATCGATTCCATACAATGGTTGTAGGCTTTCACCTTCCAATAGGTGGTGTCAGCAAACAAGTCGGAAACCAAAGAAACATTGTTGGTCGCGCAACGGAGTGTGTCGGCAAACGTGAAAGACGAATTGTTTGAAGTTATAAGCTCGTAATAGATGATGTCATCATCGGGATTCCATAGGAAGTCGATGTTGTCAGCGGTCACAAGCATCCCGTTAGTGGGATAGACGCACGACACATACCGCGGAGAAGTGTAATTATCTTTGACGCCGACATTTATGGTCGTGTCAGCCGCACAGCCGTTGTCCAAAGTCAGAGAGTATGTCAGTGAGGCATCGGCGCCAAAAGTGTAGGTTAGGTTCTCATCCGAGCCCAAGGTTATTCCGCTCGCACTCCATCTATATTCTGTAACAGTACAGGTGTCAGGAATGCGGCTGGTGTTTATCAGGTCGATAGGGACGCCCGAGCACACTGGTGTGAAAGTGAAATCGGGTGATGGAATTTCCTTGATGTTGACAGTGAAAGAGCTATCGTTTAAGCAAGCGTTTCCTGACGCTACTTCAACTTTTACGTTATGAGAACCCGCTGCCGCAAAATTGTATCGGAAATCTTTTTCTGGCACCGAATCGGTTCCGTCAACTACCCACAGATATGACGATATTCCTTCCGCCGAGCTGGCGTTTCCTTCAAACAAAGTCTCATCGCCATAACACAAACCGCTGACATTGAAATGTATTTCGGGAGCCTTGCCTTTTATTGTTACGTGTGCGGTGTTGGTTGCACGGCATCCTCTGGCGTTGGTTGAGATGAGCGTGTAGTCACCAGGCTGTGTTAACGCAATACGTGGCAAGGAGGCTCCCGTGCTCCAAAGGTACGACACAGTAGCGTCAGTGTTGGTCATTAGCCCCAGAGCGTTGCCGCTACAGAGCGCGGTATCGATGGTGTGACCGGCGGCTTCATCGGCGAAGAGGGTTGTGAGCGGATAGTCGTCCACTTCAACCGTTATAGTGTCGCTATGCCAAGAGAACCCAGCGGTGTCGGTAATAGTAATATAGTACTCTCCCGCCGTAGTTATTTCGAGCGAGCTACCCGTTGAGCCGTTGCTCCACAAGTATGAGTATGGTCCGTCGAGTGCAGGATTCCAGACAATGGTGTCGCCAGCGCAGATGGTAGTGTCAGAGAATGGCTGTGCCGGCTCGGGATAGAAGACGTTTATGGTGTCGGAACTTGTATAGCCAAAGGCGTTGGTAACGGTCACCCAATACTTGCCGGATTTGTTCACGTGAATTATGGAATCGGTCTCACCGGTGCTCCAAAGGTACGATGTAAAGTCCGGTCTGTAGGCGGTGGTGATGGCGGTATCGGAGAAACTATGGGGTATATGGATGTCGAGGCCGAGATTGACTGCTGACAAAACGTACTTGTTGTACAGATAGTTGTAAACTTGTTCCCTTAATGTGCTGTCGACAGTGTTGAAGGCAAGAATTTCGGCAATTTGTCCAGAAAATCGCCTTTCCGGGTATAAAGACCCGCTGAAAGCAGGATGCTCGTATCCTCCTATAACGAAGTTGCAGTTCTGTACGAAATTATGTTGAAATACGGAAAAGGAAGAAGTATTAAAAAAAATATTGTTGAGTAAAATTCTGTTTTCGGCATTGAGACGATCATTCTCCCAAGAGAAGATGTTAAAGTCCTTGTCTACAGAAAATTCCAAACGCCCATCATTGACTCCGGCGGATGTTTGGGTGATGATGGCATTCGAACAAAACATCCATCGTCCAGGAGAACTGGAATAAGTGCTTTTTGTAGCTATGGCGCCGTCAGATAAGACCTTACCCACCACAAACCAGGTCCAACTATATGTTCCCAGGTCGAGAATGTTGCCTCCTGTTAGGAATGTTGATGAACCGTTGAAGATTACAGAAAAACCTCCATCAGCAGTTGGCCTTGCCGCCGCATTAGTCTGTACAATCTCATACTGGTTGGAGCTTAAATCATACCAGCGAGAAACTTTGCCGTCAGTCAGCTCCACACTATCTGCGCGAAGCCAGAGCTGGAGATTATCCGCAGGGAACGGCAACGATTGTGCAATTGCCACAATATGCATTGCCACCAATGTGAATATCAACATTATCCGTTTGCTCATTTCCGTCATATTCAAAATCAACTGCCAATTAAACAAATTTATTTGTCTTCGCGCGCGTATTTTTTATGTAATGAGTCATTTTGTACGGAAACAAAAACAAAGCGGAGGTTTTTGTTAGAATTATTACCTTCGCATACAAATTATTGAAAATGGAGAACGACCTCACATACACCGTCATAAAGCCGCAGTCGAGCCTGCTCGACCTTAACCTGCGTGAACTCTGGCGCTACCGCGATTTGATTCGGATGTACGTCAAACGCGATATTGTAACTTTCTATAAACAAACCATTTTAGGGCCGCTGTGGTTCGTTCTGCAGCCAGTTCTGACAACTGTGATGTTTATGTTCGTGTTCGGGAATCTGGCAGGCATCTCAACCGACGGTATTCCAGGCGTTCTGTTCTATTTCAGCGGCATCATCATTTGGAACTATTTTGCTGATTGCCTGAACCGTAACTCGCGCACCTTCACCGATAACCAAAATGTGTTCGGCAAAGTCTATTTTCCGCGATTGGTTGTGCCAATCTCGGTCACCATTTCGAATCTTGTGCGGCTGGCCATTCAGTTTGCGCTGTTTGTGGTAATCTACATCTATTTTTTTGCCACAGGTGCCGATATTGAGCCTAACACCTACCTGCTGCTGCTCCCACTTTTGGTTCTGATGACAGCGGGCATCAGTCTTGGCTTCGGCATCATATTCTCGTCGCTCACAACCAAATACCGCGACCTCACGTTTCTTCTGCAATTCGGCGTGCAACTTTGGATGTACGCCACTCCAATCATCTATCCGCTCAACAGCATTCCCGCCGACAAGCAGTGGCTCATCCAACTTAACCCGATGACATCGGTGATTGAGACGTTCAAATACGGCGCGCTCGGCACAGGCGTTTTCTCGTGGGGCTGGCTCGGCTACAGTTTCGCACTGATGGCTCTGCTGATTCTTGTCGGGATAATGATATTCAACAAGATAGAGAAGAGTTTTATGGATACGGTGTGAGAAGTTGGAGTTAGGAATTAGGAGTTGGAAGTTAGGAGTTAAAAGTTGAAAGTTGAAAGTTAAAAGATAAAAGTTAAGAGATAGAAGTTGGAAGTTAGATTTTTACTATAACTCGTACATAAAATGTGGAGTTTTGACAAAAAGACGTACATAAAATGTGATTATGCGGAGGTGGTTTGACGGAAAAGAACAATAAATGTGTCAAAAAACGTAACGTATTTAATAGAAAGATGTTACTTTACGGAAGTTATAATTGAAAGAGATGACAAAGGACTACAGACACCAGACCACAGACAAATCGTCATTCTCCGACATATTGCAGGCAGTCAATTGGGACACCAATATTCCTGAAAAAGAGATGGAACTGCTGCTGAACGGGGACAGGGATGTTGTATGCGGATTGACGCGCGAGGCTCTGTTTCTCAGGTGTCTTGAGCGGGTGGCTTGGCACAATTTAGTGCCAATGTGGGGAGGAACCGAAAACTGCGTCAAACTTTATACCCAGCGCGTAAGAAAAGGATTGAGAAACAATAAAATGCGACATAAATATGACTTTGTATTCGGACTATTACGAGGCGAACCTGTACAACCTGCAGGATGGGATTCTGAATATTGTCAGGACCTCAGGCGCACCTTTTTATCTGACAGGTGGAACCGCCCTTAGCCGCGGATATTACCACCACAGATATTCTGACGACCTCGACTTTTTCCTGAACGCCGATGCAGATTTCAATCGGCACGTTGATTGTGTATTGTCGGCTTTGCGGCAAAACGGATATAGCTGGAACACAGAAACAGAATTCACTAAATCCGTTGATTTTACAACATTGATGGTGTCGCATCCCGATTTCAAATACAAACTGAAACTCGATTTCGTTAACGACGTGGCCGCACATTTCGGCGATATAATTTCTTCCGAAGTTTTCTACCGCACTGACTCTGTGACGAATATCTTGTCCAACAAAATCACTGCGATGTTCCGTTTATCAGCAAAAGACGTTGTTGACGTGAGAGAAATCTGTCTTCACGAACAATTCAATTGGGATGAGATTTTCAGGAATGTGCGTGAAAAAGAATTGGGAATTGAAGCCGACCAGATTGCAGAAATAGTTGAAGGAGTTCCCGAAGATGCATTCAATAGCATAAAGTGGATTATGAAACCTGATTTTGAGGATTTTAAAAAAGATTTGAATATAATTGCCTGTGAAATGCTTAATATGAAGGCAAACAGTTTATGTCGATAATACGAACCAACATTGAAAAATAATGATTTGAGACTCACCGCAGCACGTCTCTTCAAAAATGCAAAACCAACACCTAATACCTAAAAACCAACACCAAGATAAAATGCCAACAGCAATAAAAATAGAAAACCTTTCGAAACAGTACCGCCTGGGCGTGATTGGCACAGGCACCTTGAGCCACGACCTTAACCGCTGGTGGACCGTGAACGTGCTGCGCCGCGAGGACCCATATCTGAAAATCGGCGAGACCAACGACCGCGCCACCCGTGGCAACTCGGAATACGTTTGGGCGCTGAAGGACATAAATATGGAGATTGAGCAGGGCGATGTGGTGGGCATAATCGGCAAGAACGGCGCTGGCAAATCCACACTGCTGAAACTGCTTTCGCGAGTGACAAAACCCACCACTGGCACCATAAAATACCGTGGCCGAATAGCATCTCTGCTTGAAGTGGGCACAGGTTTCCACCCCGAAATGACTGGCCGCGAGAACATCTATATGAACGGCGCCATTATGGGAATGACACGCGCCGAGATAACCCGCAAACTCGATGAAATTGTCGATTTCAGTGGTTGCGAGCGCTACCTTGACACCCCCGTAAAGCGCTACAGCAGCGGAATGACCGTGCGCCTTGGCTTTGCCATTGCCGCCCACTTAGACCCCGAGATTCTTGTGGTTGACGAAGTTCTGGCCGTTGGCGATGCCGAATTTCAGAAAAAAGCCATCGGCAAGATGCAGGACGTGAGCAAGGGCGAAGGACGAACGGTGCTGTTTGTGAGTCATAATATGGCGGCAGTAAAGAGTCTTTGTAAAAGAGGCGTCATTTTACAAAATGGGTTATTAGTAGATTCTGGAGATGTAGATACTATTGTAAGTCACTACTTAAAAGGCGATGGGAATGTCGCTAATTATCAAATTTGGGAGACTCCAAAAACTAAAAAAGAAGGATTTGAATTGTTGGAAATTGGGGTAAGAAAAGTTGGTGGTGATTATGGAGATGTAATGAGGGTTGACCAAGATGTTGAAATCGTTATTAGATATAGGTTGAAAGAGCCATATGAGCAATTCCATTTAACGTTCCATTTCAAGAACGAACAAGGTTATAGAATTTTTTCATCTTCGGGTGCAAACCGTTGCATTCCTCTTGAACATAGCGAAGGTGAATACATTCAAAAGTGTGTAATTCCAGCGGACTTCTTGAATTGGGGCAACTATATGATTGATTTGTATGTTGTGAAAAATAGAAGCCAAGTGTTTTTGGTTGATAATGATGTGGTTTCTTTCACACTGGGGAGTCGTCTGTCCTCATTAGGTTCGTGGATGGGACGCGAACCAGGCGATGTAACACCAAAATTTGATTATACGGAGGAACGCGTCAATGACTAACAAACCCATCACCGTCACATCACCGCTTCTGCCACCATTGAAAGAGCTCGTTCCCTATCTGCAAAAGATATGGGATAACAAATGGCTTACAAATAATGGCGAAATGCACCAGGAACTGGAACGGCAACTTGCTGAATATCTTGGCGTGGAGTACATCTCGTTGTTTTCGAACGGCACGCTGGCACTGATTACAGCGTTACAAGCCTTGAACATCACGGGCGAGGTGATTACCACGCCGTATAGTTTTGTGGCAACTACGCATTCAATATTTTGGAACAAATGCACGCCCGTGTTTGTCGATGTTGAACCCCAATATTACAACATAGACCCGACAAAAATAGAGGCCGCCATTACCGAAAAAACTACAGCAATAATGCCCGTGCACGTGTATGGTAACCCTGCCGACACCGATGTAATACAAAAAGTAGCCAACAAATATGGCTTGAAGGTGATTTACGATGCCGCCCACGCATTTGGAGTGAAGAAGAATGGTGTGTCAATTCTTAACGCTGGTGATTTGTCGGTGTTAAGTTTCCACGCCACAAAAATATATAGCACAATAGAGGGTGGTGCTGTAATTTGTCATTCGCAGGAGATGAAACACCATATCGACAATCTGAAAAACTTCGGATTCCGAGGCGAGACAGTTGTTGAAGAACCTGGAATCAACGCAAAACTCAACGAAGTTCAGGCTGCATTTGGTTTGTTGTCACTGAAATATATTGATGTGGCAATAGTCAAACGCAAACAAATAGTTGAACACTACCGTGCGTCGTTGAAAAACATATCAGGCATTTCATTTCTGCCCGAGCAAAACAACGTAGCGCATAATTACGCCTATTTTCCAATCTTTGTTGATGAAGCAAAATATGGAATGAGCCGTGACGCATTATATGACAAGTTAAAGTCAAACAATATTTTAGGGCGGCGCTATTTCTATCCGTTGATTTCTACGTTTGAACCATACAGAGAACTTCCATCGGCACAGAATCTGCCTGTGGCACAGAAAGCAGCGGAACAGGTGATTTGTCTGCCGCTGTATCCTGATTTGGCAAATGAAGATGTTGAGAGAATAATTAATCTTATTGTGAAATAACAATGCCAAAGCCATTCTCAATAGAAACGTTACGGAACAAGCCTGAAGGACAAACCTACGACAGGAAAAGTGCGCGTATTGATTCCAAAGCATTCGCTATTGTTTTGACGGCAATGGCCAATGCCGATGGTGGCTCTGTGGTTGTTGGTATTGAGGACGATGGCACTATCACTGGCATCGACCGCTATTTGCCCCACATAAATGATTTGTTACGTGTGCCGATTGATTATTGTAGGCCAAGCATTGAGGCCAAAGCCGAATATATCCTTTGCAAAAACGATGAGGGGGATGACGACCACGTACTTCTTATACATATTGAGCAAAGTAACCGTGTTCACGCCACCACCGCTGACGACGCCTATTTGCGCGTTGGTGACAAGTCGCATAAACTCGGCTTTGAAGAACGGATGCAACTGACATTTGCAAAAGGCGTTTGCTATTTTGAAGACGAGCCAGTGGTGCAAGCCGAAATTGATGATATTGATTTGAATGCCGTTGCAGATTACTGTGCCATAATCGGATACGACCGTGATGCTCTGACTTATCTCCGCACTAACAAAGGATTTGTTGTCGGCAGGAATCAGCGAGATATGGTGAGTGGAGCGGCTTTGCTTTTGTTCGGCAAAGACCCCCAACGTTGGTTTCAACGTGCACGGGTGCGTGTGATATGTTTTGACGGTAACATTGAGCAGACTGGAGCGAGGATGAATGTGGTGAAGGACGAAATGTTCGAAGGCCGCATTGTTGAAATGACAAGAAATGTTTTGGCATTTGTGAAAACGCAGATAAAGGAACATACTTTTTTGGGCGAAGGTGCTGTTTTTCGTACGGTGCCCGACTATCCAGAATTTTGTTGGACGGAGCTTATTGTAAATGCCATTGCCCATCGCGATTATTCGATATCTGGCACTGATATCCAAGTGAAGATTTTTTCTGACCACCTTACTGTTGAAAGTCCTGGCATTCTTCCCGGAACGGTACGTCTTGGGAATCTTCGAACCACACATTTCTCACGTAATCCTAAAATCGCAAATGTCTTGCACGATTATGGCTTTGTGCGAGAATTCGGCGAAGGAGTTAATCGTATTTATGAAGAGATGGAGAAAGCGGGATTGCCGGCACCAGAATTCAAGCAGACCGACTTTATTATGCGCGCTACCATACGAAAAGTTGGAACTAATTATGAACTTAGACAGAAAAATGTCCCAGAAAATGTCCCAGAAAATGTCCCAGAAAATGTCCCAGAAAATGTCCCAGAAAATGTCCCAGAAAATGTCCCAGAAAAATCAAAAAGAAATATCATTGATGATATAAGGAAAAATCCTCATTTGACGCTAACAGATTTGGCAGAAAAGTATTCCGTGGATATAAAGACAATAAAGCGTGATATTGGTGCTTTGAAACAAAAAGGGTGTATTGTCAGGATTGGTTCTGACAAAGGTGGTTACTGGAAAATAAATGATTCGGCAATTGATATGGAACATCTGCCAGAAAATGTCCCAGAAAATGTCCCAGAAAAATCCCATAGAAACATCTTAGATGACTTAAGGGAAAATCACCGGTTGACAATAACAGATTTGGCAAAAAAGTATTCTGTGGATATAAAGACAATAAAACGCGATATTGAAACTTTAAAACAAAAAGGCCTAATTTCCCGTATTGGTTTCGATAAGGGTGGCTATTGGCAAGTAAACGATAATGTCGATACTAAAACAGAAAACTTATGAAACTCGCTATAATGCAACCATATTTTATGCCGTATATAGGCTACTGGCAGTTGATGAATGCGGTAAGGTGAAGTGTTTCTTGTGGCATGAAAGTTCGTAAAATAGTATAAAAGCAAGATGCAAACAGAATTCAAAAATAAAAAAATTCTTATTCTAGGAGCAAATCCTGAGACAGCGAATATTGTAAAAGTAGCTAAATCTCTTGGAGTTTACACTATTGTAACGGACTATAATTCTGATGCCCCAGCGAAAAAACTTGCCGACAAGAGTTACAATATTGATGCTATGGATGTGGACGCACTATATAAAATGGCTGTTGAAGAAAAAGTTGATGGCGTTTTAGTCGGCGTGGCAGATCCTTTGATTGCTCCGTATCAAAATCTTTGCGAACGCTTGAATCTACCTTGCTATGCCACAAAAGAAAGCGTTTATGCCTTTACTAACAAGCGACACTTTAAGCAAACCTGTGAAAAGTATGGTATAGACGGGGTTCCCGAATATTCTATCGAAAATCCTGAATCCGTAGTTTTCCCCGTAATTGTTAAGCCTGCCGATTCTAATTCGGGCAAAGGAATTACACTTTGCCGAACGAAGGAGGAACTTGAAAAAGACATCGAACGCGCCAAAAACGAGTCGAAAACAGGAACAGTACTTCTTGAACGTTATATGGAGACAAGCGATGTAAGCATATACTATACAATAGTTGATGGGCACCCTTATCTGTCATCCATTTCCGACCGATACACGTTACATAATGATACCAAATCTACACCAATATGTTTGGGTGATGTGTTCCCATCAAAGTATTACGATGAGTTTATCCGAAATGAGCATCCAAAATATTGTAAGATGCTTGGGGATTTGGGTGTGAAGAATGGAGTTCTTTATGTTTCTGCATTTTATGAAAACGGTCATTTTTATGTATATGATCCTGGATTTCGGTTGCAAGGTGGAGGATTCCATCTTGTATTAAAGGCAGTTAACGGATTTGACCAAAGGGAAATGCTTGTTAAGTTCGCGCTCAGCGGAAGTATACAATGCCCGGATTTCGTAAATTGTAATGATCCACTTATGCGAGGAAACGCAGCGGCAGTAATTTGGTTTTTGCTCAAAGAAGGCACCATCAAAAGTATCGAAGGCTTGGATTACATAAAGAGACATCCTGATGTTTCGTATTTGATTGAGAGGTTCGCTGTTGGAGATAAAATAACTTCCGATATGATTGGAACAGAACGACAAGTTTTTTTACGAGTGTTTATAAAGAGCCCTAATAGGAAGAAGCTTAGAAGTGATATTCAGGATTTTCAAGACCATCTAAAAGTTTGGAATATAAACGGAGAGAATATGCTTATGGAGTCTTTGAATCGTAATTTTATTTAATGTTGAATTTGCAAAGTTGTAGGTGAAATTAAAAACATAAAAAAATGACAGAGAAGAAGGGGTTGATGACGCAATATCCTTGTGCAAGGGGAAGAAAATTTGTTTGCAAGAATATTGGAGATTATGTGCAGTCGGTAGCAACGCGGCAATTCATTGACCATATAGATGAATATGTAGAGCAAGAAGAAGCTGATCAATATTTCCCAGAAGACAGAAAACCAATCAGACTAGTTATGAATGGTTGGTTTCAGTGGAGGGCAGAGAATTGGCCGCCAAGTAAATATATAAAGCCGCTTCTAATTTCAATGCACATTTCACCGCTTCGGGCTGAGCAAATTCTATCCCCCCAAGGTATAGAGTTCTTAAAAAAGAATTCACCAGTAGGATGCCGAGATACAGGTACTCTGGAACTTCTTAGAAAGAATGATATTCCAGCATATTATTCAGCTTGTCTAACACTTACACTTGGAAGGAAATATTTGGTTGCAAAGTCGGAGCGAGAAGGTGTTTATTTCGTTGATCCTTATTTTGATATTTCCAAACCACGTTTTTGGAAGCTTCCTTATTATTTCTTGTATGCGGTGTTTCATATGAAAACAATTATAAATCTTGGACACAGACATTTTTTCAAGGAATATTCTCCGATTGGTTTTTTAGATAGAAGTACGTCACGATTCCGTCCATATTATAAAGCTCTATTGTTTTTTAAGACTTACTCAAAGAAGTTTTCTAAAAAAATGCTTTTGAACGCAACGTATATCACGCATTGGCTAGATGTTGATATGGCCAAAGACACGAACGATGATTTGTTAGATATTGCAGAGTCACTCGTAAAAAAATATGCGGCCGCTAAAATGGTAATAACAAGTAGAATCCACGCGGGGCTTCCGTGCTTAGGTCTGCAAACCCCCGTGATTTTTATAGCAAATAAAGAAGTGGTGTCGGAAAACAGTACATTTAATACTCCAGGAAGACTTGGCGGATTGTTAGATTTTTTTAGAATAATTGTTCTTGTCGACGGAGAGTTTACCACTGACGACAAAGTATTATCAAATATTGATTTTTTTAATGAAGAAACAGTTTTTGACAACAAGGATTCTTGGAAACCGTATGCCGTAGATTTGAGTAGAAAAGTGGAAACATTTATGAAATAATATAATGATTGAGCGTACACAATCACAAATAATGCAGAACTGGGCTGAGGACAATATTAACACTCCTGTGGTTTCTGTTCGTTGCCTTACATTCAACCACGAATTATATATAGAACAGGCTTTGGATGGGTTTCTAATGCAGGAGACCAACTTCCCATTCGAGGTTGTTGTCCACGATGACGCAAGTACCGACCGAACCGCCGACATTATACGACAATACGAATCCAAGTACTCAAAAATTATTAAGCCAATATATGAAATCGAAAATCAGTATTCAAAACACGACGGTTCAATTACACGTATTGTTAATGCGGCATTAAAAGGTAAATATATAGCTATTTGTGAGGGTGATGACTATTGGACAGACCCGCTGAAACTGCAGAAACAGGTGAATTTTTTGGAGGCCAATCCTGATTTCTCTTTGTGTTTCCATCGCCGTGATATATTGGAAAATGGGCAATTAAGAGCTGATGAATTAGTGGTTAAAAAAGATGTTTGGGAGATTAATGAGGCGATGTATTATTGTGTGCCCACACAAACTGTAATGTATAGAAACCTTCCCCATATTTTCCCCAAAAGATGTATTAGTTTGGATGCAACAATGTGGTTGTCCCTATCTCGTTATGGAAAATTTAAGTTTTTGGATTTCGTGGGTGCTGTATATCGAATTCATAAAGGAGGAATGTGGAATGGAAGTTCTCCGCTCGAAAACTATAATCGTTCCATCAATGCCAGAACAAGTTGTTTTTGGCATATGAAAGGGATAGATAGAAGAAACCTGGCAATAATTATAGGGAATTGGTTGGTGGGACGGTTCGAATGGTTTGTTAATCAAAAACAATATTTTAAAGCTATCTTGGATGCAACAAGAATTGTTTTATATTCTTTTTATGGTTGTAATTTGGATAATATGAGGAAAGTAAAATATTTTTTAATAGACAAATATTATAACAGAAAAAATCTTGGATAAATTTGTTTAAGAGACTTAATGAGCATAGTGAAAGATACTGGAAACCATTGGTGAAAATAATATAAAATTGTGATCAGCAAGATAGTTAGACCCATCATATAAATAAAGAAGTAATTCTTTTAATTTGTGAGTTTTGTATATGTATTGTCATAAAGACAAAAGTCATATGGAAAGTCGAGGTAATTATTTAAATTAATGTTGATTTATGCCTTTTTTCTCCGTCATTATACCTGTTTACAATCGTGCACACCGCCTGCCGTATGTGTTGGAATCGTTGAAAAAACAGACTTTTCAGGATTTCGAGACAATTATCATAGACGACGCTTCCTCTGATGCTTCATATCAGGTTGCTGTTGAATATGATATACCTAATAAGGTCGTGTTAAAAAATGACAAAAACAGCGAAAGATGCATCTCTCGTAATAGGGGCATTGAAGTAGCCAAAGGAATGTATATCTGTTTTATTGATAGTGATGACTATCATTTGCCTGAACATCTTCAGGTGATGCACGATTATATTTGTGAAAAGGGATGCCCAGAAGCGTTCTTCTTTACTAATTCATGGAATGAAACCGATGATGGAATGAGAACTGAAAGATGTTGCCCAGATTTCGAAGCATATAATCCTTTCGCATATTTCTTGCATTATACCCCTAATCCGCAACGCTGGGCTATCCATCGTAGTATTTTAAACAAATTCAAATTCGATGATAAATTGGCTGGAATAGAAGATTTGGATTTGCCACTAAGAATGTTGGCGGCAAATGTCAAGTTCTACCAAATAAAAGAAAGGACAACTGTATATGTAGCCGCATCAGACAGCTATACACATGGGAATCCAGAGAAGCCTAAACGCGAATTGGTGCGTTTTAAGTTGATATTTGATAAACCAGAACTAAAAGGATTTCTTCCCATTATGGAGAAAAACAGATTGCTGAGTATGTGTCATTATCAAATTGCCGTTCAGTATTTTGTTAATGAAGAAAAATGTCAGACAATAAAACATTCGCTAAAGTCATTCTTCCTTTATCCTAAAGGATATAATGAGAATTCATTAAGGACGATGTTCGTGATGTGTATTTATTCAATACCATTGATTGGATATTGTGCCAAACGAATAGCAAGGAGATGCAAGTAAACGACCAATAAAAGCAAGATGACAATGCGTAAAAAGCAAGAAATACATATTCCCATTCCCTCAAATATTGACGAGGCGTACAAGCCCTTGTACGAGCATAAATCGTCTTATGTGTGCCCCGAATTGGGTGTAAAAAAATATAAGAATGTGTTTGTTTCTCACGAAGGGTTGTGTTTGCAGCATTTCAGGTTGTTGCCATATTCAAGTTTCAACATTTGTACAAGTTACGATAAATCATTTGGCTGGCAGTATTACAGACTTGTAATAGAGCAATATTTAGTCAGCACATATGGTAAGAGTCTGAAAAAGATAATTCTTGACGACGATGCCAATTATGCCCTTATTCACACGAAATGGGCTAATTACTCGTTTTGGATAACGTCTTCGCTCGTTCGCTTGTTGATGCTTCAAAATTCGGGCAAAGATTTTACGTTGCTTTATCCCGAAGATTGGGACAATATCGCATATATACAAGAAACACTCAAGATTTTTCCGAATCTGAAATACAAACGAATTCCCGAAGGAGTACATGTTCAAGTTAAAAACCTTCTGCTGCCAGAAGTTCGACCGTTCACGGCTTGTTTCAATGGCGTGGAATTGCAAATGGTACACGATTATATTGTCGCACGAATTCCTGAAGAATACAGTTCCCGCACTTATCCCGCACGAATTTATGTGACGCGTCGAAAAGCAAAATACCGCAAGATTGCCAATGAGCAAGAAGTTGTCGCCTTGCTTGAAAAATATGGATTTTCAGTCATAGACTTCGATGATATGACATTTTGGGAGCAAGTGGCACAGATGCAAGCGGCAAAATACATTGTTGCCATTCACGGAGCAGGTATGGCGAACATTGTTTTTGCTAATCCCAAAACAAAGATTCTTGAACTGCTTCACGAATATAAATCACCATCGGCATATCGCCTCCCGTATTGGGTAGCCTCGTCATTAACGGGTAAGGAATATCGCTGTACGTTCAGTAAATTGGTTGGGAATAAGGACGATTCAATAATAATCAGTAATGATTTATTCGTAAATTTATTTATACTAGAGAACCATATTAAACAAATGTTGGCAGAATGAAGTTCTCCATTATCATACCAACCTACAACCGTGCCGCCTTTCTGCCGAAGGCGATAGAGTCTGTGTTGGCTCAGACATACAACGATTGGGAGTTGATTATTGTTGATGATGGTAGCACCGATAACACCAAAGAGGTGGTTTCACAGTACAGCGACAGTCGAATAACCTACATTTATCAGCAAAATGCAGAACGCAGTGCCGCCCGCAATAACGGCATAATTCATGCAAAGGGCGATTATGTCTGTTTTTTGGATAGCGATAACTATATGAAAGCAGACAGATTGCAAAAGTTGGTTGAATATATTGGCGATAAGCAAAGCACGGCATGCTATTATACTGATATAGAATATAATGACACGGCCAAAGGCGAAAAAAAAATAAAAAAAGGCAAAAAATATCCGTTTCCTATGGATGTTGATTTGCTGATACAAGACATAATCGCAACTCCGCAACTTTGTTGTGCAACTGAAATTCTACGGAAGCACCAATTTAATCCAGCATTGTCTATTGGCGAAGATATGGAACTGCTGTTTAGAATCACATCAGAATATCCATTGGTTTATATACCCAATCAAGCGACAGTGGTTGAGGTTGAGCATGAAGGAAGGTCGGTGGCATTTGCTAATAAATCGAAGGCTTCTGAAAAAGAGTTGAAAACACTAAAGTTGATGTTTGCGAAACCATATCCTGCAAGTAAAGTTGGGGCAAGACTTAAACGAGCCCGTATGGCAACTGCATATTTCAATGCAAGCAAAAACTATCTTCTTGTTGGTGAATGGAAGGGATTGAGATATTTGTTTCAATCAATAATTATCAATCTGCGGACAAAACAGTTAAAGTATAAGATTAACATTGCGTTATCTTTTTTGATGTGCAGAAAGGAGAAAATAACGTTGTTATTAGATGAAAAAAACTAACGAATAAAGGAAATGCAGTTTGTCCATTATGTCATAACAAGGTTTAATATTCCAGCATCTGGTTGGCAACATGACAAAAACAATAAAGTTGTTCGTGATGATGCATATTATGCGAAACGCATATCATTATTCGAGCAATTTACTCTGCCTTCGATGATAAATCAAACTTGCAAGAATTTTGTATGGTTGGTGTATTTTGACCCTAATTCGCCAGAAATGGTAAAAGTGAAGATTAAACAATGGCAGTTGGCGTGTCCAAATTTCAAACCTTGTTATTCGCAAGATTACGACAAATGGCAATTTCAAGAAATGTCGGATTACATTAAATCCGAGAATCCTCAATCTGATTATGTTATAACAACTCGTATTGATAACGATGATGCTTTTCATTGTTTAGCGATAGAGAAAATTCAAAAGGCATTTGTTCCACTCGATAATGTTATAATTGATTTGCCTAATGGGTATTGTTACAATACACAGACATATTTGTTTTCAAAACATACATTTGTTAGTGGGCCTTTTGTTTCCTACATTGAATCTGGTGTCAAATCTCATATTGATACAGTGTATAGGGAGGGGCATCCAGCATGGAAAGATAAGGCAGAATTTGTTTCAATTAAGGATAGATTGTGGATTCAGGTTATTCATGATTCTAATATTTCAAATTCGCAGTGTGGTTTTATTTGTTATAATCCTAATTGTCATTCATATAATGTCGCTGGGGAGATAAAAAAACAAACATTTCGAGCAGTTGTGAAAGAACAATTCAGACAACGTTATTTTTTGTTAAAACACACAATTAAAATGATATTATTCTCAAAATGAGTAAGATTTAAATTGTAACAAAAACAGCAACAGGAAATCAATGCTATTTAATTCATTTGAATTTGCCATATTTCTACCGATAGTATTTCTGCTCTATTGGTTTGTATTAAATCGAAATCTGCGGTTGCAGAATGCGTTTGTGATAGTTGCATCATATGTGTTTTATGGTTGGTGGAATTGGCGGCTTTTGATATTGATTGCTTTCACATCGTTGTGCAGTTGGACAAGCGGTTTGCTGATACAAAAGTTCCGTTCAGAACATTGGAAGGCAAAGTTTGTCAGTATTACGAACATTGTTGTTAACTTGCTGATACTTGGAGTGTTCAAATACTACAACTTTTTTGTTCAATCATTTGCAGATGTATTTCTTGACGGAAATGCTGACGGATTGCTGTTGGATTTGATTTTGCCAGTTGGAATCAGTTTTTATACGTTTCAAGCGTTGAGTTACAGCATTGACGTATATAAACACAAAATAGAAGCCACTCGTGATATAATTGCCTTTTTTGCTTTTATTTCATTCTTTCCACAGTTGGTCGCGGGGCCAATAGAACGTGCTACAAATCTGTTACCACAATTTTTGAATAAGCGTAATTTTGATTATGATATTGCGGTCAACGGCTGCCGCCAGATGTTGTGGGGTTTTTTTAAGAAAGTTGTGGTTGCAGATAATTGTGCCATAGTAGTGAATCAGATATTTGACAATTATCAAGAACAAACAGGAAGCGTGTTGCTAGTTGGGGCAATTTTCTTCGCTTTCCAAATATATGGAGATTTTTCTGGTTATTCCGATATCGCTATCGGAACAGCAAAATTGTTCGGTATCAAATTGATGCAGAATTTTAAGACACCTTACTTCAGCCGTGATATTGCGGAGTTTTGGCGTCGTTGGCATATTTCGCTTACAACATGGTTCCGCGATTACGTATATATTCCGCTCGGTGGTAGTAGGTGCTCAAAATGGAAAATCGTTAGAAATACATTTATAATATTTCTCCTTAGCGGCTTTTGGCATGGCGCGAATTGGACGTTTATTGCGTGGGGGGGCTATCATGCGTTTTTATTTTTGCCTCTAATATTAATGGGGAAAAACAGGAAGTATACTAATACGGTTGCTGAAGGGCGGTTGTTGCCTACAATGAAAGAAATAATTCAGATGTCGTTGACATTTCTGCTTGTCGTGATAGGGTGGGTGATTTTTAGGTCCGAGAATATAGGGCAAGCATGGGAATATATTTGCTCTCTTTGTGATACAGACATATGGAAGGTAAGTTATAGGTTTTTTCTATTCCCTCAACACTACGAATCTATCTTTATAATTGTAATGTTGGTGGTAGAATGGTTACAGCGTGGAAGGGAATATGGACTAGAGATGTCAGGTATTAAGGTTTTTAGGCTAAAAGCGGTGCGTTGGATTGTTTATTTTATAATAGTTATTACTTACATTTTAGTTGTTTCTACTATTGGGAAGTCCGATTTCATATACTTCCAATTTTAATTGCTAATCTATATGAGAAAGTTTTTAAAGAATACGATTGTATTCACTATTATGATTGTTGTATTTTGCGTCGGTGTAGAATTGGCTCTTTTAACTAAACCTAATGTGTATTCATACAAGAGAAAGTACGTTGAAAATCATTTGAATGATATATCAGTACTTCTTTTGGGAAATAGTCATATTGAATATGCGTTAATTCCAGAAATTTTAGGAGATAGTGTGTTCAATTTCGCCATAAAAGCAAAAGATTGGTATGTTGATGTTGAATTAGCAGAAAGATATATTCCACAAATGTGTAATTTAAAAATGGTGGTATTGTCTTATTCGTATCATGACTTTGATTTTGGACGCAGTAATCTGAATCGAAATGGAAATAAAAAGGAACTTGTTGTGCGTAATACGTCAAAATGTATGCAAACAAAATACTTGGGTATAAAGCAACATGGTTATAGATATTATTCTGAATTATTATGTTCTGGTGAGAGATTTATGAAAAGGTTTAAATATTCAAAGAATACACGGGATTTTTGTGATTCTTTGGGCTTCGTTAAAATTGATCTGTCGAGTAAAACGAAGACGTGGAAAAAACAATGTGTTCCAGGAATCATAGATACAATTAAACATAGGGATAATATTGCGTTTGCTGATTATATGCATGGGCTTAAAAGAATTACAGAATTATGTCATGCCCAAGGTGCAAAATTGATTCTGGTTTCTGCGCCAGTTTACCAAACGTATCAAAATGCTATTAGTGAAATGGTGCTAAAGGAAATGCGTGGCGTTGCAGATTCATTAAATACATTTTATGGAAATGTTGAATATTATAATTTCTTATTTATGAAAGGACTCGAAGATGACGATTTTATAGATGCTGGTCACCTAACAGAAACCGGGGCTCTAAAATTCTCGGTAGTGTTTAGGGACTCAGTTTTGGTTAGATGGGGTAAAAATTGCCATAAGTAATGTGCTTTTGAGTCAAATAAATTAGTACGTTTATAATTTGTTGTGAGATTGCGGAAAGGAATTGTTAGTAATATTATTACCTATTCAAGATATCACATTGTGGAATTTGAGTGTCCATATCCTTGTGCTTGCTGTAACAATTTTTGTAGTTTGGTTATCATACGAAACGTATGAGCAATTTTTCTTGAATTTTAAGCAAAAGTTTGAAAGATAAAAAAACACATCCTTCACATAATTCCCCGCATACGCAAAGGCACTGCCGAGCGGCTCTGTCTCGACATTTGCAACCATTCTTGAAAGAATTGGTATTTTGTCAAATTTGTTATCCATAACTAACAAAATATATTGATTTTTGTTAGCCGCAACTAACAAAAACGGCCAAATGGCAAAATAGAAAACAGCCAAATGACAAAATATAAAACAGCCAAATGGCAAAATAAAAATTCCTCAAACTACCGAACAAAAATTCCTCAAACTACCGAACGGATTTTATTAAATAGTTGCATTTCAATAAAATACATATTTGTTACTAAGGCTCGCAGATTTTAGAAAGTTCGGAGTAATATTATTAAAAAGTTCGGAGTAAAACGGCCAAAAAGTTCGGAGTGTGTGTTGTAAATCAAAAACAATCAGTATCTTTGCGGGTAAAACAAAATAAAAGATGGCTT
>JAEEGK010012413.1_pt1 | contig 19364 bp, 14 predicted proteins | sample 8958771 | NCBI WGS metagenome assembly JAEEGK01 (sample SAMN16246547, study PRJNA631951) | gut metagenome | biome: gut microbiome; feature: rumen; material: SC-attached | host: Bos | place: Iran: Karaj | collected 2018-10
TACAATAAAAGAAGTTATTGATTTCAAAAAACAAAGAAATAATTCTTTAATAAAAATATATAATAATGATAAGTAATAATTGATTAATTTAATTTATTAGAAGAAATTTATTGTCAATAAATAAACGTTTAAAATGTTAAAATAAAAAAAAATATAAGTGAATAAGAATGATATTGGAGTATGGATGAAAAAATAATGAAATTTTAAAAGAAAAAATAAATCCTATTTTTATTAAAAAATAAATATATTAATTATCTTAAAAAACAAAATTACCATTGAAAAATAAGAAGATGACTTTTAGTTTTGAGTGACAGAAAAATATTGAAAAACATATTATTATAAAAATCCTATTTTATTTATTTATAATATTATTATATGATTTTTAATATAAATAATTTTATTTTTAATTAAGAATTTAATATGAAATAATCTTATAAATCAAAAAAAAATATTTTTTTAAGAATTATTTTCTTCTTCAGTTTTATCATTAGGCCAATAATGAATAATCCACTTAAGAAAATCTCTAATATTCCATTGAGTAATATTACCATCTTCAGGATAACCTTTTGCTTTAACAGTTCTTCTTAAAGATTCAGCAAAAATAGAATTTAAAACAGCAAAAATGAAAAATAAATTAAAAAAGAAAAAAACAATAATAAATATTATAGCCCATCCTATATTAGTTAAAGCTAATTCACTTGCATTAAAGAATCCTCCTGTAAATAACATTGTTGAAATGAAACTATTTATAAAAGTAGAAAATTGATCTATATGATGTCCCCAAGTTAATTGAGCTATAACAGTAAATCCAATTAATAATGTTACTATTATAATTAAATATTCAAAGAACATTCTTAATGTTCTTGAAATTGATGAAAAGAATAAATTCATTGCATTAATTAATTGACTAAAAGTTGATATTTGTAATGATGTCATTACTATTAATATACATTCTAAAAATATTGCATATCTTTGTTGCTTTGCTACTCTATATCCATCTATATATGAAGTTAAATTTTCTTCAAAAAATTTTTCACTGTTTATATTACAATATTTTACTCTGAGAGTAACTATTCCAATTAATAATATTAATTGTGCTAATATTAAAATGGTATTTAAAGTAAGAAATATTTTTATTTTTTTTCCTTCTCTGAAAAATTCAATTATATATAAAATAATGACAACAATTAAGATTATAAATCTTAGAATATCAAAACTTACAAAACCTCTAGAATAACTATTAGAAATAAAAGGCTTTACTTCAATTTGATAAGGAACAAAAACTCCAGTTGGTAAAATATCAAAATGAATAAGAACATTAGATAATAAAGCAATATTTTCAGAACCATCAAAAAAACAATTAAAAGTAATTGTAATTCCTCTTGTGTCTTCATTAACCATTAAATAATTTTTTCTTAAATTATAAGATATTTTATCATTTGGATGTGGAGAATTATGATGAATTACATGAATTAATTTTCCTATAACTGGAATATAATTATATAAACTATAATAAATATATTATACAATAATTCTTACTGAATATCTTTTGATAAAGGAAAATCAGCATGATAACCATCGCCGTTAAAATTTCCTCCATAAGTATTTATATCGTAAAAAACATTTGCTTCTTTATGAGATTTATATGTTTTAAATGAATCCAAAATATTATTTAAAAGTTCTCTTGCTTTTTCATCATGGATATCACTTGTATTAGCAATTGATTCATTATATTGTAAATCATCTGTTTTTTTATTATTATCATTAAAATCAGTTTCAAAACATGTTTTGTTTGAATTTATATAATTTACACTATTACCAGAATAACAGTTTTTAGATTTAACTTTTTCAATAACAATATGAATAGAACTTAAAGTAACAATACCTTCAGCTTTAGTATTTATATTTGAAACACATTTATTATATTCTGAAATGTTTATATATGATGAATTATTATCACCACAAACAAGAGAATTGGAATAATTTATTGTTTCATTGACAATTAAACACTCACTTAATGTTTTTTCTTCAGGATTATTTGTTTTAACAGATTCATTGTATATAATAAAATCACCTATATCACAATAATATTTGTTTGTTGTTTCTATTTGTTTATTCGATAACATTCTTCCTAAAATTTTATCTAATAAATATCTTCCTAAATCAAAAGGTGATGTCACATCTTTATTATCAAATAAAAAATATAGATAATCAATTTTTCTTTTATCAAGAAGAATATCATTTTCTTTTCTATATATTGTAGAAATTGTAAAAGAGAAAAATAAAAGAGTTAATATTAACATAATTAATGAAGTATTTAAATTTTTTGATTGAACTGAAGAATCTAAATTTTCATGTTTTTCTTCAAGTTTTTTTTTCTCTGAATAATAAGGAGTTAAACCTTGATAATATTTAATAAAATCATTTCTAATTTGATTACTTGAATTTCCTTTAATTCTTTTATTATCACCTTTAGATTTGGCTTTAAATTGATTTAATTCTTTTAATCTACTATCTTGTAAAGGAGTAATTTTAATTCTAGCATTTAATAAACTTGTTTTGATTAATTTTAATAAATTAGATCTTACAGAATAATTTTTCATATATTCATTAATTTTCATTTCTTCATTATATATAATTGATTCACTTTCATCAGTAATTAAATATTCGTTTGGATTTTCAATATTCCAAAATTTACAAGCTGTTGATTTTAAAGCTGAAAAAGAAGTAATATTTGAAATTCTAAAAGTAGAAACTATTTGTTCTAATTTTTTTGAATTTGGTGATTCATATTTAGTTAAAATTATTTTTATATTTTCATGAATTAATTCTTTAAATTCATTATTTGAATTTTGTTCATTTGGTTTTGAATAAGCTTTTAATTCGGCTTCTGGAATTTTATCTGCTAATAATTCTTCTAATTTTTCTCTTATTATTTTCTTTTTTAATTCTGTGACTTGATCTTTTGAATTCATATTTCTTTTATCTGTTATTGCGTTGTATTGAGACAATAAATCTTCATATCTTTTTTTACGATATTTTATTTCTTGATTTAATGATTCTATTTTTTTCTTCTGATATTGAATATTTTCCACTAATTGATGACATGTTTCTTTTGATTGTTCTATTCCTGGAATGTAAAATTCTATTTCTTTCTTTTTTTCACGAAGTTTCTCTAGTTCTTGAGATTTTGTTAAATTTTCATCATTTTTTTCTAAAGGAGTTGATGTTGTTTGAAATATTGACATTATGATTTTTTATTTTAATTGTTTTTTTTATTTTTTTCTAAATTAAATTTTATTTTTTGATAAAGTTATAAAAAATTATTTATTTTTATTATTTAAATTCTTGAATATTTCATTTTAAATTAATTTTTCTTCATTCTGAATTTAAATAATATTTATTTTTAGTTGTTTGGACATATTTTATATGATAAATATCTTATTAAAAATATTCCTCCTACATGAAAAGTAAAAATTCCAATTTGCTTTGAAACTTCTTTAATGTTATCTAATAATTTTTTTTTGTTATATACTTTTTCTAATTGGGTCATTTCTTTATGATTTTCTTTTTCTTTTCCTATCATTTCATTAATTGATCTTGCCATTTCTTTTTCAACATTAGTTTCTGGATATTTATCATTTTCATTATTTTGATTATTTTCATAATAAGAATGAACAGCAATCATATTCAAATTTTAAAATATAATATAATTAATATTGTATATCAGAAAATATATTTTTTTAATAGTGTTTTAAAGGTTTTGTTTTTATTTTTTTTTTTATTTTTTTATAAATTATATATTTTTATAATTATATTTAAAACAAACAAATGTTTGATAAGGCATTACAATCAATAAAAAATACATTTAAAGAAACATTTAAAGTAAATTTATATAACTATATTTAGACAAATCAAAAATACAAAGTAAATGGAAAAGAATACATAGAAGAAAGACTAATAGCAGAAGGAGGATATGGATATGTGTATGAAGTATCAGATAATCGTGGAAATAAATATGCATTAAAGAAAATGAATATATTATCTGAACCGCAATATAAACAAATAAAAAAAGAAATACAAATATGGAAGCAAATATCAAATAATAAAAATATAGTAAAAATATTAGATTATTCCTCAAACGAAAAAGAAGTAGATATATTAATGGAATTATGTACAGAAGGTTCATTATTAGATTACATAAATAATTATGAAGGAAATATAAATGAAAAAGAAGCTTTAAGAATTATAAAAGAAATATCAAATGGATTATATGGAATGCATAGTCAAAAACCTCCAATTGCTCATAGAGATGTTAAAATTGAAAATATTCTTAAATTTGGAAATAACTTTAAATTATGTGATTTTGGTTCTGCTTCAAGTGATATTATGATTCCTCAAAATGAAAGTAAACAATCTTTAAGAGATAAATTTGATATATATGAAAAAACAACTACTTTTATGTATAGAGCACCTGAAATGATTGATGAATATTCTAAATATATTGTTAATGAAAAAGTTGATGTTTGGGCTCTTGGATGTATTTTATTTACTATATTATTTAAACAACATCCTTTTCAAGATGCTCAAAAATTAACTATTGCTACTGCTGATTTTTATATTCCTAAAGATGCAAATAAATATTCTGATAAAATATTTGATTTTATTAGATTAATGTTAACTCCTAATCCTAATAATAGACCTAATATTTCTCAAGTTTTACAATATATAAATAATTGGAATAATATTAATAATATTCCTTTAAGTAATGAAGTCATTAATATTAAGAATAGACAAATTAAAATTTTTAATGAGAAAAAAAATAGTAATAGTAATAAAGAAATTTCTATGGAAGATTTAGAAAAAGCTAAATTGGCTATTATGAAAGATTTGAAAAAGAAAAATAAATATAAGAAAAAAGATAATTCTGATTTAAATGATATTTTTGCTGATGATGATGAAGGTTATGAAAAATATGATGAAGGGAATAACCAGAAAAATCCTAATTTTATTGATACTAAAAATACTAATCAAAATAAACCTATATTATTTGATTTTAATTCTCAGTTTGTAAATAATAATAATAATCAACAAAATAATAGTAATTTTGGTTTTGATTTTAATAATAATTTTAATAACAACAATAGAAGTAATCAAAATCAAAACCAATTTCAAAATAATAATAATATGGGATTTAATTTTCAACAAAATATGAATAATAATAATCAACAAAATAATTTTAATTTTAATTTTGATCAATTTACAAATAATAATAATAATACTCAGAAAATTAATAATAATATGAATAAAAATATGAATTATCAACAACAATTTAATGTGAATAACAATAATATGAATTATAGTAATCCACCACAATTTAATATGAATTATAGTAATCAACAACAACAAAATTATAATATCAACAATCAACAAAACAATAATAATATGAATATGGCATTTAATTTCAATACAAATAATAACAATACTTTTAATAATAATAATAATAATTTTAATACTATGAATTTTCAACCTTTACAAGAAAATATTCCTCAACAACAACAATCTAACAATCAAAATACTCAAAATATATTTGATTTTTTTAATCAACAATAAAGTGTTAAAAAATTAAATACATATTTTTTAATAATATTTATATTTTTTATTAAGATATTCAATGAAAAAATATTTTATGAACAAATAATATTTTCAAAAAGTATTTTTAATAATCTTTGTTTCTCCTATTTTTTCATGAATTTTTTATTTGTAAATTCTTCAAAAATATTATCCTTTGGGATAAAGAATTCTTTTTAATATATTGCTTAAATTAAATCATCTATTTATTTAAAAATGAATTTGTATTTATATCTTTCAAGAGTTTTTGTTTTTATGTTTTTTATATTCTATTCAAAAAAAGAAATAAATTTTAAAAAATTATAAAATATTATATTATACTTTATATACTAATATAATGATATAAAGTAATAATAATATAATAGATATTATTTATATTTATAAACTTGAGGAACTTTTCTTAAAGGCTTAAATATAAGTTTTTTATTTTTTAATAATACTTTTTTAACTTTTTCTTCATATTCTTTTTTTATTAATTCTTTTTGAATTTCATTATTTCTTATTTTATGATTTTCATCAATTTCTTTTTGAAGAATAAAATAATCTTGATTATTTTCTTTTTTTAATTTTTGAACAAAAGATAATAAAAATATAAAAACAAATTCAATATCTTTTAATCTTTTCATTGAATTTATTTCTTCATCATCATTTTTTGAAATAGGAATTAAATTTGTTTTTAATTTAATATAATTATATATTTCTGAAATTTTTTTTTCTACTTTAAAACTTAATTTTTCTCCTGAATGTAATAAACTATTATTTTTAATATTTAATAAAGATTTATATTCAATTTCTTTTTCATGTATTTTTCTTAAATTAATTTCAAATTCTTCAATATATTTTTTGTTTTTTTCTTCAGACATAAAATTTTTTTTGATTAATGAATTTAATTCATCTCTTAAATTATTAATATCATTTTGTAAACCATTATATTCAATTAAAGAATTTTTAATATTTGTAGAAATAATATCTAAATTTTTTTCGAATAATTCAACCGATTTAAAAATAGGTTTTTGTTGAGAAATTGTATCAAGTAAATTTTCATCTTCATCATAAATATTATCTAATCCAGTAATTAATAAACTTAAAGAATATTTTTTTGATTGAAATTGTTTTTGAGAAACAACTGAATCAAGAATTTCTAATAATTTTTGATCAGCATTATAATTATTTTGATCTTTTAAAGGAAAATTTTCAAATACATTTGTATGGTTCTTAACACATAAAAGAAATAATTTATTATTTATACTTTGTTCTACAAAATTTTTTAATTTTCCTAATCTGTGTTTTAAATAAAATATATCTGTTCTTAATTGAATTTTTTTTTCTATTAATATATCTCTTTCTTCTTTTTCTATTTTTATTTGATTATCAAGATATTTAAAATATTTATCATTATTTCCTTGAAACATTTTATATAAAGTTGTTGTTTTAATATAATTATGTTCTCTTAATTTTAATAAATCTAATTTATTAATGTTTGAATCTTTATTTTTATTAATTTCAATTTTTTTTAAATTTAATTTTATTTTATCGTATCTAATTTGTTTAGACATATTATTAAATTCTAAAAGAGATCTTCTATTGCTATGACTATTACTATATTTATTAAAAGAATTATTATAATTATTATAAAGATTATAATCAGTTAAAAAATAATGTATTCCTTTATTAGGAGAAAATGTATTTCTAAATTTATTATTTTGATTTTTTATTTTTAAATCTGATTTAACCAAAGATTTTAAAGAAAAACCCATTTGATCAGAAAATGATGATAATCCTATTTTACTTTCTAAATGAGAATTTAATTCTTTATTTGAATGAAAATTTTTAGATGTAAATGTTGGAAGAATATTATTTCTTTCCGAATTTTGACTATTTTCAGTTGAAGAAAAATTTTTTAAATGTTCCAATTTATCTTTTATTAAACTTTTATGAAAAAAATTTAAATCAATGCTTTTCCCTTTTTTATGTACTTTCATTTTTTTAACAGGACTTAATTTACTCATATTAATTATAATAGGAGTGTAATTATCAAAATCACTAGAAGAATCAATAGAATAAGAAAAATTAGAATATTTATTTTTCTTATATAAACAATTCATAATTTAATTTGTATTAACCGAAAAAAAAATGAAAAAAAAGTAATTTAATTATAAAAAAAATAAAAAGAACCCAAAACAATTATAAAAAAAAAAATGGACCCTAATTTTAATTACCAATCAAACGAATCAGGACCAAAATCAAATTACTCTACAAACAGAAGTATTAAAACTCGATATTATTTTCGTAAAAGTGATTCAGAAAAAGATATAAAAAATAATGAAAAAGAGATAAATCAAAATGATAAGATGGAAATAAATAATAGATATAATTTACCAGATACAAATAGAGTGTTTAATCCGAATTTACAAGAAGAGCCAAAGTATTTTAAAATAAAGAATATAAAATCACATAGAATGAATGATAATTGGAATTCAATGATATCAAGAACATCAAATGAGGAATCAATATGTGGTTCAAATCAAAGAATATCTAAATCAAAGACTTATCAAAGTAAAATATTTCCAAATGAAAATGAAAAATTTGAACCTAAAAGAATTAGTAAAGAATCTCAATTTTCTAATCATTTAACTCAAACTCAAATTGTTAATTTACCTGGAGGAATTAAAAGAGGTGTTTATGATATTAAAGATGATAAATTTTTTGATAATAAAAGAAATATTGGACATATTTATAAATTAAATAAAGACTTTAATGCTGATATTATTTTAAAAGAAAATCTTAAAGATTCTTATAATAATGATGTTTATCCTAATCAAAAAGTTATTAATCAAAATCCTTATCCTGTTCAACAAAGATTTAGAGGAAGTTATAAAAAAAATTATGAAAGTGGAATTTTTGATATGAATCGAAAAGAAGATTATATTAAACCTGGAAAAAGAATGTTTCATAATTTACCTTTTATGAAAAGTCAATTTGAAATTGCTTAAAAAAATATTGATTTAAACTTTTTTTATTTTTTATTTGTTTTTTTATTTAATTTTCTTTTGGTTTTTAAAAATTATTTTTTAATTGTTTTTATTAATTTTTTTCTTAAAATTATTATTTAATAAAGAAATAAAATTTATGTTTAAATAATTGTTTTCTCTTTCTTTTTATTTATTTTTTAACTGATTTTTTCCCTTGTTTAGTTTTTGATTTTGATTTAGAAATAGATCTACTTTTTTTATTATTTTTCTTATTAGTTTTTCTTTCAGATTTGGATTTTCTTTCATATTTTTTTTCAGATTTTTTTCCAGATTTTTTTTCAGATTTTTTTTTTCTATCAATGTTTTTACTTTTGCTTTTATTTTTGAAATTGCTTTTATTTTTTTTTGTAATTCTATTATTATTTCTTTTTCTTTTTCTTTTTCTTTGAGTTTCTTCATATTTATCTTCATCATTTTCTTTTTTATCGGTTTTACATAATTTAACATTAATAACATCACCAACAGTTTCACTTGAAGCACTTTCCTTTCTATCAAATTCATTTCTATCATAACTTTTTTTATATTCTTCTCTTCTTTTGGATTTTGAAACCAAACTTTTATTATTTTTTTTTCCTTTTTTAACATGAGTATTTTCTTCTTCTTCTTCTTCTTCTTCTTCTTCTTCCTCTTCTTCCTCTTCTTCCTCTTCTTCAGTGTTATCACCTTCGTTTTCTTCTTCTTCACTTTCAGTTTTCTCAGAATCATTTTTTTTCTGATATTTTTTTTTTTTGGTTTTGGTTTCACTTTCTTTAGAAAATCTTTTTTTTCTATTCGTTCTTTCTATTCTATCAGAATCATCTCCCTTTCTTCCTATATTTTGTTTCCCAATGTAATAACCATGAGAAGGATAATCAAAATCAAAAGTAGTTTTAAAATAAGGTTTATCAGGTTTTTCTAATTCACAACAAATATGTTGCTGACCTAAACTTAGATTTCTTAATCTCATATTTTTAAAAAACTCTTTTTTAATTTCATAAGGTTTAATTTCATTTTCTTCTTTTTTATTTCCTAAAACATAAGAAGAACCAAAGCCCCAAGAATAGCATTTTCCATTTTCAGGATTATAAACATAGTTAAAATTTCCATAAGATTGAACTTCTTTAATATCATTTTTTTTAATATTATTTAATTTAGTTGGAATAGATATACAAGATAACATTTCATTACCATCAGGACCAATAATATTATTAATAGGTAAACCACATTGACCTTCATCATTTCTTCCCCATGAATAAATATCATTCTTATTCGTTAAAGCTAAAGTATGAAAATCACCTCCAGTACAAGCAATAATTTTTATATTTTTTTCAGGAAATTTAACTTCTTCAGGTTCAAATTTATTTTCAAATGAATTTATACCTAATTGACCAAAAGTATTACAACCCCATGATTTAAATTTTTTTTCCCCATCTTTTTCAATTAGGAAAGAATGATTTCCTCCTGTAAATATATTTATTATATTTTCTCCTTTTATTTTATTGGGTATTAAATGCTCATTATTCTCTATTTTTATATCACTTATTTTATTTGGATTTATTCCAGTTTGACCAAATTCACCATTTCCAAATGCATAAATGTGTCCTTGTTCAGTTAATATTATTACATGATTATTTCCAGATAAAACTTTAAATATATCTTCATCATTAATTAAATTTAAACCAATTTCTTTAGGTTGATTAATATTATTTCCCATTTCACCTTGAGAATTTCTGAAAGTTCCCCAAAAATAAATTTTATTTAATCTTTTATTATATGCAATAGAATGACAATCACCAGCAGAAATATCTTCAATAGGTATATCTAAATTTATTTTTGAAGGAATATTATCAGTTCCTTCTCTTCCTAATGTTCCTCCATCACTACAACCCCATGAATATATATTTCCTTGAGATGTTAAAAGGAGTGTGTGCATTCCTCCACAACATATTTTATATATTTTTTCTATTGGAGATAAACTATTTATAGGTAAATATCTTGGTATTCTTGACTCCATTATATTCTCTCCTTCTTTGTCTTTTATGTTTCCTAATTGATCACATTCTCCTGAACCATACATGTATATTCCTTCTTTCTCCATTTTAATTTTAAATTTTAAATTTTGTTTTATAATGTATATATTATTTTTTTAAGGTATTTTTTAGTTTTATTTTAGACAATTGTCAAGAATTATTTATATTTTTTTGTTATTGTTTTAAAAAAATTATTGTTTTTTCTATTTTTATATAAATTATAATTATTGTTGGGATTTTTATAATTTTATTTTTGGGGATTGGGGATTGGGGATTGGGCCCAATCCCCAATCCCCAAAAATACAAAAATTTGTTTTAATATTTTCTATAGATTTTATATATGATTATTATAAAAATTAATATTTTTAAAATTCTTTTGAATACATTATTTTAAAAAAAAATAATAATAAAATGATTAAAACAAAAATAATAAAAATAGAGAGAAAATTCACTAAATAATTATCTATATTTAATTAATTATTGGAAAAAGAAGAACAATTTTAAAAAGCAATTATAATTTAAAATAGTAAAGTAAGTATGAACAAAATTACAGAATTTGTAATCCAAGAAGAAACGTTTGTAGGAGTATTATCACTACAGAAGGAGGATCAGTAGCAGTAACTTCATCAGTTTGAACAGTAACATCTCCAAAAGTATCAGCTCCTTTACTAACAATAGATGCACTTCCACTTAATTTATATTTACTTCCTGAAGTCACTGAAGTTCCCATAGTACAAGTCACAGTAGAGAGTGTAGATCCAGAAGCAATATTACAAGTTAAAGCTTGACTAAATGTAAAATATTCATTTTTAGTTTTTTTCAAAAATATTAAAAATTTAAAAAATTGAATTAATTTAACACATAAACATGTTTATGAAGAATCTATTACACAATTTTTCTTTTCTTTCTCTTATTTTTAATAATATGATTTGGTTTTGATTTTAAATTTGCTGTTTGAGACAATAATCTCTTTTAAATCCATTTTCTTTGAATGATAAATTATTTTTTTTATTTTTTTTATATATTCAAGTTATATTAATTAATTTAAATGATTATTTAATAAATTATTGATTTAACTTATTTCATAAAAAAATTATATAAAAGAAATATAATATATTTATATATTTATAATTCACTTAATTTTTCTGGATTTCTAATTATTTCTTCATAAAAAGGAATTGATTTTTCAAAAATTGATGGATAATTTTTTTCTAATTCAATAATTACATTAAAGAAATCTTTTCGAATTGAAAAAGTTTCATTTGAAAAAAATTGATTTTTTTTCTCAGAATATGCTATTTGAACTAAAAGAAGTATTAATCTTTCTATATTAGTTAAATTTGAAGAAGTATTTATTGATAAAGAAATTATTCCTAAACTTATTAAAAAAAGTTCAAAATTTATTTTTTTCTCTTTTTCTAAATCTTGTTTATTATTTAAAATATCAGATAAAGTAAAAAATATATTTTTTAATTCAATAAAAGAAATAAAATAAGGTAAAATATTGAAATCTTTATAAATTTTAATAATAATATCAAAAGAAATTTTTTCTTTATTTTTTGAATAATAATGATAATATTTTTTTAAAATTTTATTGATAGAATTTAATATTTTAATTAACTGATTATTATTTTGAATAATATAAAATTTATTCATTATTTCATTTTTTTTTTCTTGAATATTTAAATAAATATTATTTCCTTCTTCTAAAAATTTAACAAAAATATCAAAAGAATCAAAACATAAAATTTGACTTATTGAAAATAATTTAATTTATTTAAAGAATTAGGTTTCAAAGAATTTAAAGAAGAACTTCTATTTAAATTTATTTTTGGTTTTATTGAATTTAAATTTATTATTTTTTGATTTTTTCTTCCTGAAATATCACTCCATAAAATATTTAAATATTGTTCATTTAATATATTTATTTTTGATATTTCAGATTTATTTAATTTAATATTTTGTTTTATTGTTGAAGTTGTTTGTAATTTTGACATTCTTAAAGAAGAAGAAAAAATATTATTTTTTTCTTCTGTATTTAATTTTGATAAATTAAATAAATTAAAATCTTTTATAAATTTCATAAAATCATTATATCCAATTTTATTCATTTGATATTTATCATTATAATCAGAATAATATTCAAATATTTCTTTTAAAATTTTTTTATTTATTATATTTTGATTTTTAAAAAATAAAATTTGATTTAATTCATTTTTTTCATTTAAATGATTAATTAAATTATTCTCATTGAAATTTTTTGATAAATAAAATAAATTTCCTTTTGATTTTTCTTTATAATAAAAAGCATTTGGAAAAAAATCATCAATATATTTTTTATCAGGTAAAATATTAGAATTATTAGAATTCATTGTTATATGAGAAAAATTTTTATGTGTTTTTTCTATTCCTTCTAAATTATTTAGTTTGTTTAAAAATTGAATAAATTTTTCTTCATTATTTAAATTTATATAATGATTAATATAGTTTTTGTCTTCTTTTTTATTCATGATTTTTTGGATTTTATCATTAAATTCATTTTTTTCTTTATTTATGATTGAAATTCCTATTATTGTTAAAAAATGGCAAAATTTTTGAAAATTAAAATTATTTCCCAATTTAAAATTTGAAAATAATGGAATTTCTTCTTCTTGAATATTTATAATTAAATAATAATATAATGATATTTCTTTTATTGAAATATATAAAGGACAAATTTCATATGATTTTCAAAAAATAAAACAAGATTTTAAATTTTCTTTTATTGTTTTTTCATTATTTATGTTATGATCAATATCATATTTAAAAAATTGAAAATATATTTCTTTTAATTTTTTAATTATTTTTGACAATATTTTTATTATATTTGAAGTTGAATTAAATTCAATTGAATTTATATTATTAATAATATTATTACTTTTTGAACATTTATCTGAAATTTTTTTAAAATATTTTGTAATGAATAAATTCATATAATTTTTTATATCTTTTTTAAATTTATCTTCATTTATTAACATTGCTAATTGAAAAATAAATGATTCAAATTCTCTAAAATTTAATTTATTTAATAATAAATTTCCTTTTACCTTTTTTAATATTATATTTATATCTGAAATTGTAATTTGAGATTTTTTCTTTTCTATTATTCCAATATTTTTTAAAATTTTATTTAAGTTTGTTAAAGATAAATAATATTGAAAGTCAATTTCAGAAAAATCTGAAAAATTCATAAAAATATTCAACAAGATATTTTCAAATAAAAAATTTTTATTAGAATTATTTGAATTTATTTGAGTTTTTTTAAATGTAATAGCCCAATTAGAAACATAATCAATTGACTTTGAAAAGTCATTTAAATTTCTAGAAATATTATTATTAATGTTCATTATTTCTTCATGAAAAATATTTTTCTTTTCTAACATAATTTATTTAATAAAAAAATAAATAAAAAAATTACTATAATTCATTTATATGATAGGGATTCTAAATATAAAAAAGAAAAATGGAAAATATAATAGGAATAGATTTAGGAACAACAAATTCATGTGTAGGAGTAATGAAAAATAATAAAGTAGAAATAATTCCAAATTGTATGGGAAATAGAATAACTCCTTCAATGGTATGTTTCAAAGAAAAAGAAATATTAGTTGGAAACGCAGCTAAAAACCAAAGAATTAAATATTACTCAACCACAATATTTGAAATAAAAAGATTAATAGGTAGAGATTATGATGACAAAATAATTCAAAATGAACAAAAATTATTGCCTTATAAAATAATTAAAGACAATAATAACAAAATAAAAATATCAATAACACATCAAAATGAAGTAAAGACATTTTTTCCAGAAGAAATATCAGCATTAATATTAAAACAATTAAAAAAAGAAGCAGAAGATTATTTAGGAAAAGAAGTAAAAAAGGCAGTAATATCAGTACCAGCACATTTTAATAATAGTCAAAGAGAAAGTACAATTAAAGCAGGAGAATATGCAGGATTAAATGTTATTAGTATTATTAATGAACCAACTGCTGCTGCTATTGCTTATGGATATGAGAATAAAAGTAATGAAGAAAGAAAAGTTTGTATATTTGATTTTGGAGGAGGAACTTTTGATGTTACTGTTTTAATTATTAAAGGTAATGATTTTACTGTTAAAAGTACAGGAGGAGATTCTCATTTAGGAGGACAAGATATTGATAATTTATTAGTCGAGTATTGTATGAAAGAATTTAAGAAAAAGTTTGGTATTGATCTTCATGGTAATCTAAAAGCTTTAAGGAGGTTAAGGTTTGAATGTGAAAGGTTAAAAATTGACCTTTCTTTTTCTGAAGAAGCTGAGATTGATATTGATAATATTTACAAAGATAAAGATTTGAATCTAAAAATTTTAAGAACTGATTTAAATAAATTATGTGAAGGGTTATTTGAAAGATGTATAAAAATATTAAATGAAACAATAAAAGAATCAAAGATATCAAAAGATAAAATAGATGAAATAGTATTAGTAGGAGGATCATCAAGAATACCAAAAATACAAGAAATGATAGAAGAATCTTTTAAAAATATAAAGATACAAAAATCAATAAATCCAGATGAAGCAATTGGACACGGAGCAGGATTATATGCATACATCAAATTTGGAAATAATACAGGTGATTTAGTTGTTGCTGATGTTCTACATTTTTCTTATGGTATTGGAGTTTTTGGTGGTGAAATGTCTTTCATTTTAACTAAAAATACTCCTCTTAAAGAATGTAAAAAAGATAAAATTTATACAACTAGTGGGGATTATCAAGATTCTTTGAGAATTAGAGTTTATGAAGGTGAAAATATGAAAGTTGATAAAAATAGACTTTTGAATGTTTACTATTTAAATAATATTACTGTTGCTGAAAAAGGGGTTACTAGAATGAAAGTTATCTTTGAATTTAATGAAAAAATGACTATTTTGACAATTAGAGCATTTGAAATTAATAATGAAAATAATAAATTGGAGCGTACAATTAATGTTACTCAACAAAAAGAATTGGAATGTAGTGATAATCATAAGATAATTAGGGATTTTAAAGGAATGAGGACAGATAATTTAAATTATTTTACATTTGATAATATAAATAGAAGTGAAAGAAGTAATAATACTTTTTATAAAAGGGAATATGATTATGAAAAAAAAACTGATAATGAAGAAAAATATAGAAAAAAAGAAAAGAGTAAATCAAACAAAGGATTTCTAGATGATATTTGTAGTTGCTTTTAAAACTAATAAATAATTAATTGGTATAAATTTTTTCTAACAAATTTAAATACTTTTCTAAATTTCCTAAAAAGTTATTTTATAAATCAATTAAATCAAATATAAAAACAAGAAAAATGGATTATATAATAGGAATAGATTTAGGATCAATATATTCATGTATGGAAGAATGGAAAAATAAAAATAATAAATTTGATAAGATGCTCAAACAAATGAAAGAACAATTCCTTCAGTAGTATTTTTTAAAAAAAGAATAAAAATAGGAAAAATTGTCAAAAACACAATATCATCTTTTGAGATATTATTATATAATTCTAAAAAATTAAGGGATAGAAAATTTTGCTTAAAAATAAATTCAATAAAATTTCAAATATTATTCCTTCAAAGTAGAAAAAGACGGAAAAAAATAATCTAATAATTAGAAACAGAAAAAGAAATGAATAAAAATTTTATCAAAAATATTAACATTAAAGCAATTAAAAAAAGAAGCAGAAGATTATTTAGGAAAAGAAGTAAAAAATGCAGTTATTACTGTTCCAGCACATTTTAATAATAGTCAAAGAGAAAGTACAATTAAAGCAGGAGAATATGCAGGATTAAATGTTATTAGAATTATTAATGAACCAATTGCTAATAAAGAAAGAAAAGTTTGTATATTTGATTTTGGAGGAGGAATATTTGATGTTACTGTTTTAATTATTAAAGGTAATGATTAATGTTATTAATGATAAAATAGTTTTAAGGAAATTAGAAGAAATATAGATTCTTGGTCAAAAGATGAAGATTTTACAATAGAAATAGAAAGACTAGATTTTGAAAATATATATAAAGAAAGATATTTAAAATATGTATATTAAAATTAGAAGGAATGTCCAAAAATATAAGAAATGATTAAAGAATAAAAAAATTATTCTTGATGAATCTTTTACTTATGGAACTGCAATTTTTGCTGCATAATTTAAAAAGCTCAATTTGATTTTGATTCATATATTTAATAAGCATGTTGTTCCTATTTCTTATGGAGATAAAGAAAAAAAATGGAAAAATGGGTTTTATGATTAAAGTAAAATTATTTATATAATTACTCAAAAATTTAAAAGAATTTATGATAATTAAAACAATACTTGATTTAATTTATCAAGGGAAAAATAATGAAAGATTTATTTAAATAATATTATAGAAAATAAAAAAGGAATAACTAAATTAATAATTACTTTTAGAATTTTGATGATAATTCCAGTTGAAATTATTAGAGGAAAAATAAAAGTAATTATTAAAAATGAAAATTTTATTAATAATTTAAAAGGAGCTTTATTTGAAATTATTGGTAATGAAGTTAATAATAACAATAATAATAAATGTTATTTGTTTTAAATTTGAAAATTTTTTATTAAAATTTATAATAAGTAATTATTGAAAATATTAAATTAGAAATAAATTATAATATTCTAATAAATAATGATAAATGATTTAATTTTTAATTTTATTTTTTTTAAATGTTTTATGAAGAAGAAAAGAATGTTTTGAGATGTGAAGAATGTTTAAAAATCCCTTTAATTGGTTTAATTTATGAAAACTATGATTTATATATTGAATATTATTGTCTTGATAAACATAAAGAACCTTATTATAAGAAAATGAAATATGATGAATTTATTAAAAATTTCACAAAAATTTTTACTAATAAAAGATGTGAATGTGGAGGATTATTTGAAGGAAAACCATTTTATTATTGTAGGAATTGTGATAAAGGGAAAAATTTTTATTGTGACAATAATTCTAAAATTCATAAAAGAAATGAACCAAAACATATTTTAATTCCTTTAGAAAAATTTGATATTTTATGTGAATGTCATAATGATGAATTTGTTTCTTTTTGTAAAAGTTGTAAATTAAATTTATGTATTAAGAAAAAGATTAAACATAATAATCATGAAAAAGAAGATATTATAAGATTGAAAATTGAAGATGTTGAAAATTATGAAAAAAATATTAAAAACACTAAAATTAAATTAGATGAATTTATTCTTTATCTTGAAAAATTTAAAGATAAAATTCAAATGGATGATAAAAATTCATTTAAAATTCAATATATTAATTTTATTAAAAAAGAAATTAAATTAATGGAAATGATTCTTGAAACTTATAAAATGAAAACTAAACAAAATAATTTAAATTATCAAATGATACAAAATGTGAAAAATAATTTAGCATTTAAAGATAACTTTAATTTTTTTATGAAAGAATATGATGATGATAATATTTTTGATATTAACTGTGAACTCGAAGAATATTTTAAAGATATTGAAAAAAATTCCCCGATAAAATTTTCCCCTTTATCAATTAAGTAAATAAGATAAATATTAATTAATTAAAAGTAAATTAATATTATTTTATCAAAAAAAATAAAAATCCCTATTCATTCATTGAAAAAATAATTTCTATTTATTTATTCAAAAAAATGAGTGAGTCAATAGGAATAGATTTAGGAACAACAAATTCTTGCGTTGGAGTATGGAAAAATGATCAAATTCAAATAGTTCCAAACGTAATGGGAAATAAAACTACTCCTTCAGTAATATCATTTTCAAAAAATGAATTATTAATAGGAAATTCAGCAAAAAATCAAATAACAAGAAATCCTGAAAATACAATATATGATGCAAAGAGATTAATAGGAAGAAATTTCAGCGATGAAATTGTTCAGAAAGATAAGAAATTTTGGCCTTTCAAATTAAAAGCTAATAAGAAAGACAAACCAGTAATATCAGTGAAAATCAAAGGAGAAGAAAAAGGATTCTTTCCAGAACAAATATCAGCATTAATATTAAAACAATTAAAAAAAGATGCAGAAGATTATTTAGGAAAAGAAGTGAAAAATGCAGTTATTACTGTTCCAGCATATTTTAATAATAGTCAAAGACAAAGTACAATTGATGCAGGAAGAATTGCAGGATTAAATGTTATTAGAACTATTAATGAACCAACTGCAGCTGCTATTGCTTATGGATATGAGAATAAAAGTAATAAAGAAAGAAAAGTTTGTATATTTGATTTTGGAGGAGGAACTTTTGATGTTACTGTTTTAATTATTAAAGGTAATGATTTTACTGTTAAAAGTACTGGAGGAGATTCTCATTTAGGAGGACAAGATATTGATAATTTATTAGTCGAACATTTTGCTGAGAGATTTAAAGAACTAACTGATGTTGATATTTCTCAAAATGTAAAAGCAAAAAGAAGACTTAAAATTGTTGCTGAACAAACAAAGATATTACTTTCTGGTATAAAGGAATCCCAAATAGATATTGATTGTTTGGCAGGAAATGAAGATTATAATGATACATTATCAGTAATAGAGTTTAATGATATTTGTAAAAATATATTTTCCAAATGTATAAAAATATTAAATAAAACAATAAAAGAATCAAAGAT
>JAEEGK010012414.1_pt1 | contig 19361 bp, 24 predicted proteins | sample 8958771 | NCBI WGS metagenome assembly JAEEGK01 (sample SAMN16246547, study PRJNA631951) | gut metagenome | biome: gut microbiome; feature: rumen; material: SC-attached | host: Bos | place: Iran: Karaj | collected 2018-10
CATGGGAGACGTGGACGAGGGTGTACTTCCGGAGATCGATGAAGAGTCGCTGAAAAGCGCATTCCGGGATATGCGGGAACTTCTTGATGCCTATGATTTTGACACGGCGGACGGGATCATGAACATGCTGGCTGACTATAGAGTGCCGGCAGATTATAAAGATAAATACGACAAGATAAGGCAGCTCATGGCTGCAGTTGACAGAGATGCACTGCTTGAGATTCTGGAGGATATCTAAATGGAAAAAAGAGTACTGCTGATAGGCGGCGGAAAAAGTTTCATGGTAACAGCAATTGCAAAAGAGCTTCGGGAACAGGGTTTTGAAGTTATCCAGTCTTCCCACGATGTTACAGAGATTGAGCACATCGAGAATAAGCCGGGTGTATACCTGATCTATGTAGAAGATCTGGATGACATGATGGAGTTCTTTGTGTACCTCCGGGACCGGGTTGTGGAGAGCGATATTTCCGTCAGCGTCATAGGATCTTCGGATGAGATTGAAAAGATCTATAACACCACCTCAAAGGACAAGATTGCCGCAGTGTTTGAGCGCCCTGTCAATGTAAAAGAACTGGGCCGCGAGATGCTGAAAGTCGTTGAGAAGGAGGAAATCAGGCTCCAGAAAAAGAAAATACTTGTGGTGGATGACGACGGAACGATGCTGCGCACCATAAAGAGCTGGCTCTCTGAAAAGTACCAGGTATTCATGGTGAACTCCGGCATGGCAGCCATCACCTTCCTTGCCAAGAACCAGGTCGACCTCATTCTTCTCGACTATGAGATGCCTGTAACTCCTGGCCCGAAGGTCCTGGAAATGCTCAGGAGCGAACCTTCCACAAGCGATATTCCAGTCATGTTCCTCACCGTAAAGAGCGACAAGGAAAGCGTTATGAATGTCATTTCCCTTAAGCCTGAGAAATATCTTTTAAAGACCATGCCTCCGGCAGAACTTCTCGCCAACATCGACGAATTCTTCGAGAAGCAGAAAATTAAGGCGATGATGTGAGGCGAGACACGAGAGCTTTACGAAATGTTTAGCTCCATGAGATCCGTGGTTGTAAATGTATTACCAAGGCAGTCGACAAAGGCTTGAATATTGAAGAGGATAGAGGAAATACGTATACTATAAATTATTGATTATAGTTAAGGCTTATATATACAAATCGAAGTTTGTAGGGTGAAGAAAATGAATTATAAAGTAATTGACAAAGAGACATATTATCGTAAAGGCGTATTTCGCCACTTTACGGAAGATTGCAAGTGCTCAACCTCGATAACGTCGAGAATAGACGTAACAGAGCTCGTCACACATTCAAAGAACACAGGAACGAAGTTTTATGTCAATTTCCTGTATATTCTTTCAAAGGTTATGAATTCACGTGAAGACTACAGAATGGGATACCTTTGGCAGACAGATGAGCTGATCTGCTATGACGTGATCAATCCAACACAGTATGTTTTCCATGAAGATACGGAAACCTGTACGCCTGTTTATACGAAATACGATGAGGACTATGAAAAGTTCTACGCTGCCGCATTGCTGGATGTTGAAGAGGCAAAGAAGACAAGGGAATACGGTCTGGATATAGTGAACCATCCCAACTGGTTTGATGCGTCGTTTATATCTTGGCTTTCCTATGATTCACTTCATCTTGAACTTCCCGATGGAAATCTATATTTTGCGCCGATCATTAACTGGGGAAAATACAGAGAAGAAAACGGTAGGCTTGTCATGCCTGTGACCGTTCGTCTAAATCATGCAATCGCTGATGGCTATCTGGTTGCAAACGTATTTCGTCTCTTGGAACAAGAAATCAAGTCTTTCATGAAGCTCTAATCGCTAAATTCAAGTTTGCCGTGGAGATACAATGCTTTTATACCATTATTATGATAAGAAAACAGGTCCGTTTAGGAATCTGTCGGACCTAAGCGAAGAAGAAGCTTATAAGGTGCTTCTGTCCATAAAGGCCGAGAAGCCCGAAACCATGTGCGCCAAAAGACAAGATAGTTATGTGGCTGACAGAAGGCGGTTCGAAGCAATCCTAAGAACCGAGTTTCGGAAAAAGGGCGGGAAGATTGAACGCGAAGTCCCTCACTATCTGGTGGTAGGTGAATGCCCATGGTTACAGAGCTGGTTTGAAGACTGCGATCATATAGTGATAGATACAGCAGACCTTGATCTGAGCACAGTCTCTTTTACTTATGGAGATTCTCATCCAACGTTCAGTGACCGTGTTAAAGATGGAAAAGAGTACAGGAAGAAACTCTACACATATGACGAGATAATCAAGGTAATTAATAAGTACGGACTTCCCCAGGACTGGAACCCGGATGGGGAATATGGTCCTGAACGCTACGTCGAGGCTCATGTGTGGAGTGATAGAGGAATACTGATCTAATGAACATACAGATTTTTGGAACAAAGAAATGCAATGATACAAAGAAAGCGGAGCGCTTCTTTAAGGAGCGCGGCATCAAGTACCAGTTCATCGACATGAAGGAGAAGGGCATGAGTAAGGGGGAGTTCACCTCTGTTGCTCAGGCCAATGGTGGCGTTGATGCCATGCTGGATCCAAACTGCAAGGACCAGGATACTCTTGCCCTGATCCGGTATATCGCAGAAGAGGATAAGCTGGTGAAGATCCTGGAGAATCCGCAGGTGATCAAGACGCCGGTTGTCAGAAATGGAAAACAGTCCACCCTCGGCTACCAGCCGGATGTGTGGAAGAAGTGGGAGTAGGGATTATTGGTAACAATGTTAGAGCAACAGTTCAGATTAAAATACAGTGAAATAATGGAGAATTTTCAATGTATTGAATATGATTTGAAAAGAATCTATTCAGCCATGTCAGCGGATGACTTTGATGAAAACATGGATATGCTGGAGTTCTCAAATATGGGTAGAACCTTACGAGATCTGGAAGAAATGGATAATAGTGATGGGAACCCATATCTTTCAGAAGCAGACTACGACACTTTGGATGCAATAAGAGAATTAAGAAACTATTGGGCGCATCAGTGTTATTTGGACTGGGTGTACTGCCAGGACAGCTGGGAGAAAAATGCTAAGCTTCAGAAAGTATATAATAGATTAGTTAATGAAGCCAACAGGGTCGCAAAATTGCAGAGCAAGCTTGAAAGGTTCTATTTGGATACATTTTGTGATTGAAAGTTGGCAAGAATGGATAAAAATGTGAGTAGGTGTTTTTAATGGACACCTAGGAGAATACGATTGTAGTTGGATCATAATTGCAAGAATTATTGAAAAAATACAAAGAACCTGTATACACATGAACAATTGCATGACATAATCTCTTTGGATAGAGAGATTAAGTTATAGATACATAATAAAGGGGGTAACCTAAAATGGCTTTTTTGGACAACGTTGGAAAGGCTATCGGTAAGGCCCAACAAGGCATAAGTGATGCGGCAAAGACCGTTAGCAATGCTGCGCAGGAAGCTCGCGACAGCATGGAGAGAGATCGCCAAGAAAAGGCGACGGAGAGAGAAGAAAAGCGAGTCGCCGAAGAAGAGAGGAAAGCAGAAGCTGCTAGAAAATGCCCGAAGTGTGGACAACCTCTGAGTGGGATTTCTGCAGTATGCCCTTTGTGTGGGTATGAGATTCGAAGCGCAAAAACAGCAGACGCCATCAGTAATCTCACTAAGGAAATCAACAAATTAAATCAGAAGCGTAATACGGTAACTGACGCTATTGCTTCAAAGCTTTCTGGCCGTCATGAGAATCCGACGGACGAGAAAATTGCCAGCCTGATTCAAAACTTTGTAGTACCAAACACGAAGGAAGAGATCTTTGAATTTATGATTCTTGCTGCGGGCTATATGGATGCTAAATTTCTTGCTGGAAAACAGAAAGTATCTGAAACTGCTGACGTTGTAATCAAGGCCTGGGCAAGCAAGTTCGAGCAGACATTCCAAAAGGCTAAGTTTTCATTTGGTCAAGATAAGGATTTTGCAAAAATAGAGAACCTGTACAACGAAAAAATGGAAGAGATTGAGGAGGCACGGCACTTCTCATTGTTCGGGAGGAGGAAAAAGTAAATGGGAATTTTTGGAAAGAACGATGGCGGTATAATGGACGTCATCCGATGTGATGAACAAGACTATCTTATTTGGAAGTGGCATCCGCAAGGAACCACAGAACAAACGAGCCAGAGAGCGAATGCAATTCGTTGGGGATCGTCATTAAGGGTTCGTGATGGTTCTGCTGCAGTATTGGTTTATCCGCAACCTGATGGAAGTTCACAAGAGTACATTGAAGGTCCGTTTGATAAGGTTATTGAAACCGATAACTTTCCAGTTCTCGCTTCACTGGTTGGAGTTCTTTACCAAGGCAACAGCCCGTTCCAAGCAGAGATTTACTTTATTAACAAAGCAGGAACTATTCAAGTGCCTTTTGGAGTAGGCCCTGTAAATGCCTTTGACGGACGTTACAGAGACATTTCTATCCCCACGCAGGTAAGAGGTGCAATCAACTTTAGAATCTCAGATGTGGGACAGTTCATTAAATGTCACAGTTTATCGGGATTCAATACCGAGGCTTTTAAAGAGAAAATCAGGGCTTTTCTCGTTGGCAGAGTTAAGAGCGTTGTTACGAATGCGGCTAAAGATAATGGAATTTCCCTTCTCCAGATCGAGGGTAAAATCCCTGAAATAGAGGGATTTGTTGAGAAGGATCTTAGAGAGAAACTGTTCAACGAATATGGTGTTGAATTAGTAAGCGTAAACATCTCCGATATTGAAATCTCTAAGGGTTCACCTGAATACAAGAAACTCGAAAAGCTGACGCAGGGTAAAGGAACCTTGTTCGCCCAAGGAGTAGTGAGTGCAATCGGAGAGATTAAATCTACCATTGGTGGCGAAAAGAAACTTAGCGATGCAGAAAGAGGGGATGAGCCTAGCGCAGCACAAAAGGTTTCGAATGCGCTCGGAGGATTATTTGGCAAAAAGGATAAGGTTGCACCCCCGCCAATTCCTACGGCAGGCTATTATCTTGCAGTTGATGGAAAAAAGAAAGGACCTTACGATCTGAGCCGCTTCAAGAAAATGATGCAAGATGGTGAATTCAATTCAGAGAGCCTTATCTGGAAAGAAGGCTGGGAGAATTGGGTTAAGGCTGCTGATGTTGAAGAACTTAGTTCTTTTTTCCAGTCGACTATTCCGCCGATTCCAGACTCAGATAAATAAGAATAACACAGTTAGAACTTTATACTACGAGTATAATGACATCTAAACAAATCGGTGTTATTATACGATACATAAAGAGAGATAAGCGGAGCGGAACTATGCTCCCGGAAAGGAAAGAAACGACATGGCAACAATGAATCGCGTATACAGTCTGTATAAAGATAGCTATGAATCATCGCTCGAAAAACTTTATGAGCGGGGATTGATTTTCATGCCTTCATGCAGACGGAAAGCAACGCGAAACATTGTTAGAGTTACGGAGGTTCACCAGGAATAGGTGGATCAAAGGGAATAGATAGAGAACATGTTTAGCAACCCGCTTACCTTGTATGAGGCAAGCGGGTTTTCTTTATGCAGAGTTGGCTCAACTGGTACAGCATCGGTCTTGAAAACCGACATTCCGAAAGGATATCTGGGTTCGAATCCCAGGCTCTGCGTTTCGCTCCGTTAGCTCAGTTGGTAGAGCATCTGACTTTTAATCAGAGGGTCGGGAGTTCGAGCCTCCTGCGGGGCATTATGCACGAGTGGCGAAGCTGGTATACGCACCGGAATAAGGCTCCGGCGTCGAAAGACATGTGGGTTCGAATCCCACCTCGTGTACTGTTCAATGTATTGGAAAGGAAAAGCAACAATGGACGTTTTAGAGATCAAAGGAAAAGTTAATACAGCCATCTGCTACGCAAGAGTTGTAGAAGACGAAGCTATTGAGCAGATCAGACGGATGTGCGACTATGCCATGGCCGAAGGCTCTAAGATCAGGATCATGCCTGACGTTCACGCCGGTAAAGGCTGCACCATAGGAACCACAATGACAATTAAGGATAAAGCAGTTCCTAACGTGGTTGGCGTCGATATCGGATGCGGAATGTATACGGTGAATCTTGGCAAAGGCGCGATCGATTTTGAGAAAGTCGATGAAGCAGCGCACTTCATTCCTTCGGGAATGAATGTCTGGGAAGGCCGTCAGGAGAGATTCGATCTGACCGGTCTGGCCTGCTATAGAGACCTGAGAGATTCCAAACGACTGGAAAGATCACTTGGTACCCTGGGCGGTGGGAATCACTTCATCGAGATTGATGAAGCAGCCGACGGGACCAAATATCTGGTCATCCACTCAGGATCCCGAAATCTCGGGAAGCAGGTGGCAGAGCTTTATCAGAGACTGGCGATCAATCTTAACAGAGGTTACGGCGACTATCTGGAGAAACGTGATGAGATCATCCGAACCTACAAGGAGCAGGGACGTAAGAATGAAATACAAGAGGCGTTAAAGCTGCTCCATTGGCAGGTTTACGAGAGCGAAACCAGCATGCCCGAGGACCTCTGCTATCTGGAAGGTAAGTACCTTGAGGACTACCTCCACGATGTAGAGATCTGCCAGGCCTTCGCAAGAAGAAGCCGTGAGAAGATGGCCGAGATCATTTTAGAGAGAACCGGAATGACCGGCAGCGACGCATTCCACACGATTCATAATTATATTGATACAGATGAAATGATTTTAAGAAAGGGCGCTATAGCGGCCCATAGTGGAGAGAAAGTGCTGATTCCAATAAATATGAGAGATGGAAGCGTACTTGCTGTCGGTAAAGGAAATCCTGAATGGAACTTCTCAGCTCCTCACGGTGCCGGAAGAATCATGTCCAGAACAAAGGCGAAGAGCACTTTGAGCCTGGAAGAGTACAGAGAGACCATGAAGGGTATCTATACCACTTCAATTAATGAAAATACATTGGACGAGGCGCCTATGGCATACAAGAGCCTTGAGGACATCATTGATGTGATCAAGGAGTCGGTAGATGTCATCGACGTAATGAAACCTATATACAACTTTAAGGCATCCGACTAAGGAACTTCCTGTTCCGGTCGGAGTGCCGGAACAGGAGGACAAGATGTTAACGATGCCTGCCATCGATATGGTGGCAACAGGAAGAAATATTGCGAAGATGAGACAGAACGTAGGATTGACCGTGAAGGATTTACAGATCTTCTTTGGATTTGCGACCCCTCAGGCGATCTACAAGTGGCAGCATGGTACGGCAATGCCTACCATCGATAATTTGGTCGCATTGGCAATGATCTTCGGTGTGACAATGGATGAGATCATCGTTGTAGATACCGATACCAGAGCGCAGATCAGCGCTTGAAAGAATAAAAGGAGCCGGTAGGCTTATCGGCTCCGACACGGTCCCATAGTCTAATGGTTAGGACGCCGGCCTTTCACGCCGGAGATACCGGGTTCGAGTCCCGTTGGGATCACTAAGGCCCCTTCGTCTAATGGCTAGGACGGCAGCCTCTCAAGCTGCAAATGCCGAGTCCGAGTCTCGCAGGGGTCATATGGGTAGGTCGCACAGCGGCTAGTGCAGCGGACTGTAAATCCGTCGACTTCGGTCATCGTTGGTTCGAGTCCAACCCTGCCCACTTATGTTTGCGTGTCCGAGAGGTTGATGGTGCCTCCCCGCTAAGGAGGTGTGCGGTAACGCACCGGTGGTTCGAATCCACCCGCAAACGCTATGATGAATACTTGAAAAAAGGTGTTCTGATGCGGCTTGTGAGCTGTCATTTTTAAGGGACACCTTTTTTGGTAGATTATAGTTAGATAAGATTAGGAAGGTAAATAATGTGGTTATAATGCTATTCCTAAAGGAGATGATTCTGTGGATAAAGTTAAATTTGAAGTAGTTGTTTGGGGCGGCGGATGGGAAGATTATAAGGTATTAGTCAATGGTTCAGAGCATTACCTACTAACTACTTGCATTTGGGATACGTATGAATTGGGAGAACTCATAGAGGCACTTTGCTATATGAGCCCAGATTTCTATCAGTATTGCTATGGCACTGATTATGCATATTTAGACCGATGTGATAAACCGTTTCGGGTTATAAAAAAGAAGAATGGTGATCGGTTGGTCGAATCTGTTGATGAAGAAGGATATGCAGGCGGAGACATTGTTTTTTGTGAGGATATTCCTCAAGCCGTTCATTTATCCTGGGATGCAGAGGGAAGAAGTACCGACTGGAATATAGAAAGAAGCGTTACTGCTGATAATGATTTTACCCTTAAAATTAGAATCGAAACAGATTATGAGGATGAAGAACAGTTTGAATTTACGGTTCCTTATAAAGAATTTGCCCTAGCAGTTGCTAATGGATGCGTCGAAGCGCTTAAGCGACATGGATTCTTTGGATGGGAGAAATCAAATTATGGTCATCAGTTAGATTTAAAGCGGATTATATACTTAAAGGCAATTGGGAAAGATCGATTATCAGATATTGAAATGACTTATCCTTATGAGAAAGAGGGCGAAGTTACTTCTTTTGAAAGGGAAATGGATATATTATTTTCATAGTTCATTTGCTGGTCGCAGGATGGAGATAAAAATGGATGAAAAATTGCAAACCTGCATTAATAAAATAAAAGCAGGAAAAATAGAAAAAGAAGTAGTCCATACTTTTTTGCGGACTTATTATGACTGCATCGAGGATATGAATCCTGCAGAGGATGCGCCCTATCCGGAGGAATTAACAAAGCCGTTAAGGGAGAGGAAATTTGGTATATATGAGGCTATGAGTTGGTTGGCGCAGGAGAAATATAATATGAATGAGGGAGATGACACCCCTTTGATGGAAACTATGGGATATGCGGATGCGCCAATGACAGAATTTCTTATTCAGAACGGGGCTAACGCAAATTATTGGCCTGATATGGATGAAATTCCGGGTATTCCACGATCTAACTATTATCTTGAAGATATAGATATTGCATATTTCGAGGAGAGCTGGCCCCTATCGGAGCGGTATATTAATGCGCTATTGGAGACGGCAAAAGTTTTGCTCTCGCAAGGAAACACAGGTAGTTTTTGGGGATTATGCCTTTCTGCTGATGCAGAAAAAAGAGAAATAACGATAGGCCCTCCAAAATATCGGTACTGAAACAAATTGACAAAAAAGAGTACATAATGTGGGTGGTTAAGGGGTATGGATATGACCTTACTTCCTTTCCGTTCATTGATGGGAGTACAACTATGCCTACTATGGCAATTATGATTGGAATCCAGGCAAGCGGAAAAAGCAGATTCTGCGCGGAAAAGCTCGCGGAATATGTTCGGGTGAATCTGGATACACTTCATACACGCAACAAAGAGAATATGGCAATTGATGAAGCAATCTCAAGGCAGGTGAATCTGGTCATTGATAATACAAACCCTATGGTGGATGACAGGGCAAAATACATTTTCAGAGCCAAGACTGCGGGATATAAGGTCGTAGGGTACTTTATGCAGTCTAAATTACAGGATTGTATTGCCCGAAATGAATTGCGTGAGGGCAAAGCCAAGATTCCCCGAACTGCGATAGCCAATACTTCTAACAAACTGGAGATGCCGTCTTATGCGGAAGGTTTTGATGAATTGTATTTTGTAAGTATTGTAGATGATGCGATTAATATCGATGAATGGAGGGATTCCGAATGAACTTTGATGAACTTGATAAGAAAATGCGAGTATATGAACAGTCGCTGGATCAGGTTATCCTTCCGGAGACTTATATGGTGGCGCGGTTGGATGGTCGCGGCTTCACTAGATTGACAAAGGAAATCTGCAAATTTGAGGCTCCGTTCGACGCGCGATTCCGCGATTTAATGGTTAAAACTGTGGAAGCATTGATGGACTGTGGATTCAGGATAGCCTATGGATTCACAGAGAGTGATGAGATTTCATTACTGTTCGTGCCGGGGGATGAAACCTTCGGGAGAAAGGTCCGCAAATACAATTCCACGCTTGCGGGCGAAGCAAGTGCAGCTTTTTCCCTTGCACTTGGAAAGGTGGCTACTTTTGATTGCAGAATCGTTCCGCTTCCGAATGTAGAAAAGGTAAGAGATTACTTCCTCTGGAGACAGGAGGATGCACACAGAAATTCTTTGAATTCTTATTGCTACTGGACACTTCGGAAAGAAGGAAAGTCAGTGCAGGAAGCAACAGCAATGTTGGAAGGACAGTCAGTTTCTTTTAAGAATGAACTACTCTTTTCGAGGGGGATCAATTTTGACAAACTTCCTTCCTGGCAGAAACGTGGCATCGGAATTTGGCGGGAACAGTATGAAAAAGAAGGTTTCAATCCGCTAAAGAATGAAAAGGAAGTGGCGGTTAGAAACCGTCTGAAGGTTGAGTATGAGCTCCCGCTTGGAGCTGCATATGGAGATCTGATAGAAGGATTTTTGCATATGGATGATTTAAAGATGTGAATTTCTGGTAATGGAGGTTAATCATGCTTACAAAACCGGAATCGGGATGGACGGATTTTTCAATCGATGAGGCGCATACCTATTCTTTGGGTTATCTGACCGACGTAGGTATTGAATGGCTTGACCAGGCAATTCATGGTCTGGAAACTTTGGAGCCTTTTACAGTGCATGGATTCTGTGAACCGAATAGAATGCTTTGTACAGTTAGTTATTGGAACAGCTTCATCATCTTCAAAGATGATGCTGGCAACAAGTACTATGACATGTTCGGGGTTGATCTTAAGATGATCGATTTTTGTAAAATCCTGTACAGGGATATTGCTTCAAATGTCGATGCGTGGGTTCTATGGGACTCTTCAGCATTGAATTCATTGGCTGAGGACAAATATGATGAGCAACCTGGTGAAACATATAATGAAGCGGAGTATCAGGCAATCTACAATGAGGTTTACGAGAGGAGAAAAAAGGAATTCACTGATAGATTGGAAAGGCTCAAGACATTGATAGAAGAGAATGAAGAACACTTTGGACCGCACAGATGTTTTTTCTGAACACGCAGATTATATTACAAGTTGAATGACATTTCTCCCCGACTGTGATATTTTATACTCGAAAGGAAGCGGAGCTAAGAGCTCCCTGGTACAAAGAGGCAGATAATTATGATGGCAAACAGAAACGTAGAAATGAATATCTGTGTAGAGAGCGCATACAGAGTTAGTATGCCCGCTTTCCCGTGCCGTATTATGCCTAAAAATATCATGCGACTTGGAGGTATACAGACATGCAGTCAATAGATGCATAGCTGAATATTTAATAACGAAGACAAGCCGCAGAGGATGAATTTCCAAAGCGGCTTTTTAATTTGCATCGCAGAGTGGACTGGAGATGGCTCCAGCCGTCCTTCATACGGACTGTAACGCAGGTTCGAATCCTGCCTTTGCGACTCGCGGGGTGGTCTGGAGTTGGTACCAGCCGAGCCTCATAAGCTCTGTAACGTGGGTTCGAATCCCATCCCCGCAATTCTCGGGATGTAGTGCAATTTGGTAGCATGCCTGATTTGGGATCAGGTGGTTGCAGGTTCGAGTCCTGTCATTCCGACTAAAAAAATGAATCTGAAGATTCGGAAAGGAGAAACGCTTTCAATGATTTCGTTATATCTGCAGAACCCGCATATCGTCCCCGTGATGGCACCGCTTATGGATGAGTGGAGCTTTATTCGAATGCGCTCATATAGGTTGAAAGTGGTTCTTCCGAACGGGGATATTGTATAAGGAGAACCGGATTTGGAGAGAAGCCTGGCCTGTGTGAGTATAACCGGTCAGGCTTTTTTGCGTTTGGAACGCAGGAGGTAATCATGTTCAATATTCCTACAGTAAATATCAAAGCAACAGGAGAAAATATTGTAAGACTTCGGAAGCAGGCAGGACTGTCCGTAAAAGACATCCAGGCGGTCTGTGGTTTCTCTACTCCTCAGGCTATTTACAAGTGGCAACAGGGCATCGCCCTTCCTACGGTTGATAATCTGGTCGTTTTATCAACCTTATTTGGAGTATCTATAGATGAGATCCTTGTATTGGACTGTGATGGGGAGGTACGTGCCAGTGCTTGAAAGGGAGATTTTTGACCTCGTTAACGAATTGTAACGTTTTGCTAGAAAAATGTTGAGAGAGAGGAGAGAGAGAAATCTATTCAGGCATTTTTAACGGACACCTTATCGTGTAATGTATAATCACAAGCTAATCACAAGAAAATGAAGAAAAATGAAGAAGGTGATTTATATATGGTTCAGTCACTAGACTTTGCTATTTGGACGCAGAAGCATCCATATGACAAGAAAAGAATATTAGATGCTCTATCTTCAGGAGAGCCATCCGAAATAATAATAGACAGACATAAACTATCGTTTGATCCAGGGATGAATGCTGTGACTATTGACCGCGCATCTGAAGAAGTTCCCTTTGCATGTAAAATAATCAAATGCAGAATGCCTTATGGCCTATTAAGTAGAATTCTGGAAGGAAACTGGGATGATATGACAGGATTAGAGTTTTTATAATATGCTTTTTGTTTTTTTCATTCAAAAAGTATTGTTACGTCTTTCGCTCAAATGTTAACAGATCGTATCCTGTTAAAAAACGAGAGGAGCTTTTGCTATGAATGGTATCAAGTATATTAGAGAAAAGAGCAATTTTACGCGAAATGCATTGGCAGAGCGAATGGGCGTAACCAGGCAGACGGTTACTCTATGGGAAAGAGGAGTCAGAAAGCCGGATAAGAACCATATGAAGTGGCTATGTGATTTCTATGGCGTTGAAGAGAAATGGTTCGGAGAACTGTCCGATGCCGATATGGCAATCCTTAAAGAGATGAAGATGTATCGCCATTATGACGGAGACAAGGAGTATTTCTCTTTTATACCGGAAAAAGACGGATGGGGTGAGATCAGAATAGCTTGTGGGGAACTGGAAGGCATGCTTGACGAGAAATACGCCGATACGCTGAAGAAGAAAAAAGAGTTCATGAAGCATGTCGAAGACTACCTTGTGTGCAAATATAGCGGCAAAAGTAAGAATGTCAATGTATGCCTGTTTGATAAGATCACCACAGCAGAGCGCGGAATGAAAGATATCGAAAGATACCTGACTCTTATGGATACAGTTCAGGGTGTGGGTAGCGAGGGGACCTTTTTAAAGGTGCCGTTCCGGTATGAGATAAAAACAGCTTTATACGCGCTAATGGTAGCTTCAGGTCAGTATACAGCCGAAGAGATTAAATCCCAGAATGCTATAGACTTTGAAGATATGGGCCTTCAGATTGATTCTGATTATATGGATGAACTAATCACGGTGATGACGAAACATTGGAACGATTATAAATACCCGGAAATTGAGCGCATGAAAGAGCTGCGTAAAAACCGTATGAACAGGAAACAATAAGAGGAGAACTCGAATGGAACCGATTTATTATTCAAAAATAGAATTTGTCGAAATTCTTGGATATGCCCGATTATCGTCCAATCTTGTTATTGATCTGGTGCAGAAAGAAATAGTATATCAGGCATATGAGCGGGATTGGAAGAAACTGACCAAAACTATTCCCAATGCACAGAGATTATCTATAGATAGATTTGATGATGAGACATTTATATCTGAAGAGCGGGTTGCGACCAGATGGGTAAAGACAGGTAAGACAGATCATGTGGTCAGAACTCAATTAAATCCCCTAGAAACGACAGTGTCGTTTGTTTGGGGCAAGAAACTGACAGATGAAGAGTATATGAACTTGCTCCCGTATTGTAATGCTCTTGATTTCGAACCATATCGAGGGCGGAAAATGAGTATGAAAGACCCGGGATATCTTGGCTATCGGGATGAAATCACAATGCGTTTCACGGGTATTACTGATTCGTATATTCCTAAATTGGACTTGCCCATGGATTATTTCTATGATGAAAAGCATACATGGCCCAGTGAGAGGTTGTTCAGTTATGTCACACGCACTTTTTTGAATAACAAAAAGATGCGTGGTCAATCTATGGCCTGCTATGGAGCGTGCTCACTTTTTTGTTGATGAGTTTTTTGCCCCTTGCAAAGAATTGCAACGAATTGCAACGATTTGCAACGAATTGCAACGATTTTAGTATTTTCTTTCAAAAATCCCTGTGTTATATTTACAATGGACAAAGCGATGAGGAAAACAAAAACACCTCAAAGCCAAGTCCATTTTCTTTTGCAAAAGAATAAGGGTAAATGATGAGCGTCGGCCTGGAGCTGCAAAGCAGTTTCGGGTACGGCGCTTTCTTTATGCCCGGAAACAGGCTGCGGGGTGACGATCCCGGGCCACACCAACAAAAGAAAGGATATCGCACAATGGATTATGAAAATTTCAAAGAGAGATTTGTAGAGGATCTTCGTGATAAGCTCTACGAGTCCGGGGCCGAGGTGAACATCTCGGTACACACTGTGAACAAGCTCAATGAGAGCTACGAGGCAGTCACTGTTACTCCGGAGGGCAGTAACATCGGTGTGAACATCGGCATCGACAAGTTCTACGAGGCGCTGGACAACGGCAAAACCTACGAGGAAGTAGTCGATAAGGCCGTGGAAGTGATCAACGGTGGCATCAGCCAGAGACCTGACTTCGATATCAACGCCTTATCTGATTACTCTCAGATGAAGGAAAAACTTGCGATGGAGGTTGTTTCGGCTGAGACCAATGCGGAGATGCTTGCTACCGTACCTCATCAGAATATCGAGGATATGGCGGTTGTTTACCGCTTCGTTCTGAATTCTGATGATGAGGGCAGGGCATCGATCCTGGTCACCAATCAGCTGCTTCAGAGCATGGGCGTCACTCCCGAACAGCTTCACGCTGATGCGATGGAGAACGCGCCTCAGATCAAGCCTGTCGAGATCAAGGGTATGAGCGAGGTCATGGCTGAGATGATGGGTGTTGAGCAGGCTGAGATGATGGGTATCTTCCCTGTGGCTCCCGAAGACGAGCAGATCTATGTGGCAACCGTGCCTGACAAGGTACACGGCGCCGGAGTTCTTGCTTATCAGGACTTCATGGAAAAGGCTGCTGAAAGAGCCGGTGGTGACTTCTTCATTTTACCCTCGAGTATCCACGAGATCCTCATCGTTCCCGACAACGGGAAGATGGGATTGAAGGAGCTTGAGTCCATGGTAAAGGAAGTCAATGCCACTCAGGTTGCTCCTGCAGACAAGCTGACTGACAGCGTTTACCACTATGACAGCAAGGCGAAGATCTTCGAACTTGGTGAAAAGTTCGTGGCTCGCCAGGCTGAAAAGGAGGCAGAGAAGGCTGCAGAGCAGGATGCTGAAAAGGGTTCCGTTCTCGGAAGCCTTAAAGCAAAGAAGGACGAGGTTGCCAAGACTCCCAGAAAGGAAGTCATCGACAAGGCTGCCAAGTCAAAAGGTGGCGAGGCCATCTAGAACCAAATAATCAGAATGAGGCGTCGGCCGGAGGAGTTGTCCTTCGGTCCGGCGCTTCTTCTATTTCATCAGAAAAGGAGATTTAAAAAATGTCAGATAGATATGGATGGGAAGTACCGATTTCAACAAAAGGAGTAGCGATCAGATCCGCGATCAATGCCAAGATCCCCAACGCACATCCCTGCAACTGCAAGCATGAATGCCCCTACGGCAAGGACAAAGCTTTTTGCTTTCCCTGTATGAAGAAGATCATGGAGGAGCACAGAGCAGCGAAGAGACCGGTAGTAAAGGAAGCGTAAGAAGATGAATTTCGACTACTTTTATGGAGAGCAGTCGGAACAGTATGCATTCTATAGGACCCCGAAGGTCTTCTATACGGATGAAAGATTCCGAGGACTTTCCTCAGATGCAAAAACCGTATACGGGATCCTTCTGGACCGGGTTTCTTTGTCCGCCAAAAACGGATGGGCCGACGAGGAAGGCAGAGTATACGTCTATATGACGGTAAGCAGCATCGAAGAAGCGATGGGCTGTGCACACCAGAAGGCCTGCGGGCTTTTGTCGGAGCTGGAGGAATTTGGCCTGATCGAGAGGAAGAAGCAGGGCCTTGGGAAGCCGGATCGGATCTATGTGAAGAACTTTATCCAGGTATGGAATTCAAACCTCAAGAAGTATGAAAATCATACCTCTGAAAGTATGGAAATCATACCGCAGGAAGTATGGAAATCAGCATCTAATAATACTGATAAAAACAATACTAAAGATAGTAATACTCATTCTATTCTTTCAGACGAAGAGGAAGAGAGGCGTTCCTGCGCCACCTATTTTGCTGACAGACTTCAGATCGAATGGCTGAAAGAAACCTATCCCTATGACCGGGACATGATCGACGAGATCTATGAGCTTATCATAGACACTGTCTGCTCTCACAAGAAAACGATCCGTATTGCCGGTGATTATAAGCCGGTGAGCATCGTGAAGAGCCAGTTCATGAAGCTCGACAACACCCACATTCAGTTTGTTCTGGACGGCCTGAAGGAAAACACCACCCAGGTCAGGTGTATCAAACAATACCTACTGGCAGCGCTTTACAATGCGCCGCTTACCATCAGCAGCTATTATCAGGCCCTGGTGAACCATGATATGGCCACCGGGCGAATCTAAGGAGGATACATTCAATGAAATCTATGGAAGTAAATATCGCACTGGATCCCGTAAATGACGGAGCATCCATCATCAATATCAACGTGGAAAAGAAGGACATCGGATCCCTCATCATCGCTACCAATGGCGAAAGGAAGATCGCCAGCCTGGCTGAGACCGTGGAGATCCTGTCGAAGTTAGAGAAAGTATCTTACGGCGAGTTCATGGGAGATTCCAAATACATCATGATCATCAATGCCGAGAAGATCCTGACTCTTGAGACCGGTATGTATTTCATCGGTACTGCAGTGATCATGAAGGACGAGGGAAAAGGCCGGGGCCTTGATCTCCTTACCGGAGACGAGTTTGATGCTGCAGCAACGGAGTTTGCCAGCAGACTGGTGACCCTTGCGGGAAACGGGCAGGATTTCTCTGCCTACGAGATCTACTAAGGAGGTGTGTCATGAGCAGAACGATACCCAGAGCCTATGTGACGGCAGCATGGAGTAAGAACCGCGTGGATGCGGAGGATCAGGCCAGGAAGTACTGCAGTGAGCTGGTAAAGGCAGGATATCTTCCTTTGTGCCCTGTGCTTGCTTTCTCCGGGATCATCAGCGATGAGGACCCGGACGGAGAAAAGAAGAGGCGTGAGATGTCCGAGGATCTTCTGAAGCGTGCCAGATTCCTGGTGGTCTGCGGAAAGAAGATCAATGACGATGTCAGGGAGGATATCTCCATCGCCAGACGTTCCAAGGTCATCCCCACGACTCTTGAGGGAGTGCTGGAATGTGGTGATTAACCAGGCGTAACAGAAGGGAAGTGATGAATTGCAGGAAGAAGTAGAAAACAGGACAGTCAACCTGGCTGTCCAGACCATAAAACTGACCTTTCGTGCGGTCTATGCAGCCTGGAAAAAGGGCATGGAAGAGCTGAAAAAGAAAGCTGTCGAAAAGGCATCGCCGGACGAAGCTGTTCATGGCAAGCAGACCGTGAAGGAACTTATCGGTCAGGGCGAAGGCGTCTCCAAGATCGATATCGACAAGACCGAGCTGAAGGACTTTCAGAAGATGGCCAGGAAGTATGGGGTGGATTTTGCGGTTGTGAAGGACAAGAATCAGGATCCGCCGGTTTATACAATTTTCTTTAAGGCCAAGGACGGTGCGGCCATCGATAAAGCTATGGAGGCTTATGCAGCCAAGAGCCTGAAGATGGATAAGAAAAAGGAGCGCCCCAGCCTCTTAAAGAAGCTTGCCAAGCTCAAGGATATCGTGGCAAAGACCCCTCGCAAGGTCAAAGAAAAGAAGAAGGAGCTGAATCGATGAAGAAAAAGAAGAATTTGAAAAAGCTCCTGATCCTGAATATTCCATACATCATTGTGGCGCTGTTCGCGACAAACATCGGCGAAGTATTCCGTATCGCAGGCGGCACGAACGCATCTGAAAAGGTGCAGAGCGTTGTCCTGGACGGGTGCTTTGGAAAGGCTTTTGCCAATCCTCTGCCCAGCCTTCATCCGGTTGATCTCCTGGTGGGTATCGCCATCGGAGCGATCCTCCGATTTGCCGTTTATATGAAGGGCAAGAACGCCAAGAAGTTTCGCCACAATGTAGAGTACGGCTCCGCCAGATGGGGAACCCATGCGGATATCGAGCCATACATGGATCCGGTATTTCAAAACAATGTCATTCTGTCGCAGACAGAGAGGCTGACCATGGAAAGCCGCCCGGCCAATCCGAAGTATGCCAGGAACAAGAATGTCCTGGTAGTCGGCGGTTCCGGTTCAGGCAAGACGAGATTTGTCTTAAAGCCAAACCTGCTCCAGATGCATTCCAGTTACGTCATTACCGATCCAAAAGGGACGGTAGTCAACGAATGCGGAATGGCACTTTTGAAGAACGGGTACCGGATCAGGATCTTTAACACCATCAATTTCAAAAAGAGCATGAGATACAATCCTTTCGCTTATATTCACAGCGAAACGGACATCTTAAAGCTCGTAACCACGCTGATTTCCAACACCAAGGGCGAAGGAAAAGGCGGAGATGAGTTCTGGACCAAGGCCGAAACGCTGCTTTATACGGCGCTCATCGGCTACATCCATTACGAGGCACCGGTGGAAGAGCAGAGCTTCTCCACATTGCTGGCAATGATCAATGCAATGGAAGTTCGTGAGGACGATGAAAGCTTCAAAAACGCAGTGGATCTGCTGTTTGAGGAGCTAGAGCAGAAGGATCCGGAGCACTTTGCCGTAAGGCAATATGCCAAGTTCAAACTTGCCGCCGGGAAGACCTCAAAAAGTATCTTAGTCAGCTGTGGTGCAAGACTTGCACCCTTTGATATCAAAGAGCTTCGTGACATCACAAAAGAGGACGAACTGGAGCTGGACACCATTGGAGATAAGAAGACGGCACTGTTTCTGATCATGTCGGATACGGATGCAACCTTCAACTTCCTGATCAGTATGATCTATACCCAGCTGTTCAACCTCCTCTGTGAAAAGGCGGACGATGTGTACGGCGGGCGACTTCCGGTGCATGTGCGGTGCCTTATTGATGAGGCGGCCAATATCGGACAGATCCCGAACCTGGAAAAGCTCATGGCCACCATACGAAGCAGGGAGATATCGGCAGTGTTGGTACTGCAGGCAAAATCGCAGCTGAAAGCAATTTACAAAGACAATGCGGATACCATCATTGGTAACTGCGATTCCCAGATCTTTCTGGGAGGCTCGGAGCAGTCAACCCTTAAGGATCTCAACACCACACTCGGTAAAGAGACCATTGATATGTATAACACGGGAGAGACCAGGGGAACGACTCAGA
>JAEEGK010012416.1_pt1 | contig 19359 bp, 5 predicted proteins | sample 8958771 | NCBI WGS metagenome assembly JAEEGK01 (sample SAMN16246547, study PRJNA631951) | gut metagenome | biome: gut microbiome; feature: rumen; material: SC-attached | host: Bos | place: Iran: Karaj | collected 2018-10
CAGGAAAATAAAATATAATATGGCAGATTTATTAGACGATCAATCAATTAAAACATTAGATACAGTAAATGACTTTCCACATGTAGGATTAATCTATTTTGAAAATAGTGGTGAAAATCTCCTTCGTTTTTATCTAGAGGAAATATTTCGAATTCAGACTCAAACAAATATTCGAAAAGAATTTTTAATTTCTTCAATAAACAATATTTTTCCCAAAAAAGAACAAGATTTAAATTTATTTTGGGTAATCCCAAGCGATTATCCTCTTCGAGAATCAAATGAATATGAATCAATCGATATATCAATTGCAATAATATTAGTTCGAAATCCAATTGAAGTAATTATGTCTTATTTATTAAAAGAATCACTACTTTTAGAAGAAGCACTAAAAAGAGCTGATAGTATGATAAATCAATGGAAAGATTTTTATAAATATTGGATTAATGCACCTATTCCTTGTTATATAATAAAATATGAAGAAATATTAGAACAACCATATTATATGTTAAAAGATTTGTGTAAATTTATTTTAGGTTTAAAAAATATAGATGAAACAAAATTAGATTATTCAATTAAAAGAGTTCTTGGAATGAATGTTGATGATAAATATTATGCTTTTGATGTAAGTACTAAACAAAGTGTAAATTTAAGTGATAAAATTTTATCTAAATTTCATGAAAAATTTATGGTAATTCAAAATATTATGAAAAAATTTAAATATGCTGATGATGGAAATGAAATTAAAGAAAGTATAAATTTTAATGAAATAAATTCAAATATAAATAATATATCAAAAAATGAAATTATTACTGATTATAAAAATATAAATTGGATAAATGAATTTAATAATGAAAATTTTATAAAAAGTGTTGAATTACAAGAAACAATAGCAAATTCAGTTTTAACATCGAATTATTTCACATTAAGATTATCTTAAATAAAATTTAATTAAATAATATTTTTAAATATTTTATAAATAATTAATCATATAATTTAGATAAATTTTAATAAATGTTTGAAGGATTAATCGAAAGATTAATTTTAGCTTATTTCGGTGATTACATTGAAAATTTAGATAAAAATAAACTTTCATTAGGACTTTGGAGTGGAATTTTAAATTTAGAGGATATTACAATAAAAAGCAGTTCAATAAATAAAATGAAATTGCCATTTAAATTTATTTTCGGAAAAATTAAAAAATTATCTTTAAATATTCCTTGGAAACAAAATTTTAGTGTTCCTACTGTTATTACAGTTGAAAACATTCATATTGTTTTAAGAGTTATAACTAAACCAAATAATTGGAATTATAATAATTATAATTCTTTTGAAAATAAAATATATTATCTATTAAAATTTGGAAATGAACAAATTATTCAATTAAGTCAAGCATTTTCAAATAATAATAATAATGAAAATAAAAATATTGCAAATGCGAGTGGAGGAGGTTTTTTTGATAGATTAGTTATAAAAATTTTAGATAATTTACAAGTGAATTTTAAAAATATTAATATAAGAATTGAAGATATATATAATAATGTTTCTTTTGGAATAACTTTACAAGAAATGTATGTTGAAAATACTAATGAAAAATTTGAATATGAATTTATTGATAGAAATGTTAAATCATTAAAAGATGTTTATAAATTATTAAAAATATCAAATTGTGGTTTTTATTTAAATCCTAATGAAAAATATTACATAAGTAAATATGAAATTAAAGACATGGAATCAGAAATGATTAAATTTTTTCCTGAAGGATGTGAAAGAGTTGATAAAATGGAATATTTAATTGAACCTATGAATTTAATATTAAAAATGAAACAAAGAAAAAACTTTGAAAATATTCAAGATGAAAATAACCCTCGTTTATTATTAATTATTAATTTAGAAACTTTTGATATAAATGTTAATAAAAATCAATATGATTATTTTATTAAATTACTTAATACAATAAATAAATATCAAAAAATTCTATATGATTATAATAATACAACAAAATATAAATTTTTTTATCCTAATAAAAAACTAAATGAAATTAAAGAAGAAAATTTAAATCAAAATGAAAATAATAATGAAATTGATGATTCTGTTATTATGAATGATGAATCAGTAATTGATATTTTAGAAGAAAGAAAAAAAGTAAAAATAGTTCAAAATACTTATAGACATTCAATTATAATGAAATGGTGGAAATTTGCTATTCAAATGATTATTTATCAAATAAAATATTTAAAAGGTAATGAAAATATTTTTAATATTCCAAAAATATTACAAGAAATTTATATGAAAAGATTTCAAAAATTATTTATGATATATTTTAAAGAAAAAAAATCAAATGATAATTTAATTTCAAATAAAAAAGAATCAGTTTTGAGTCAAAATGAATTAAACGAATTCAAAAAAATTATTGAAATAATTGAATTAAAAGATTTATATTTATGGTCTCAACCTGTTTTGCAAACAATATTTACAGAAACAAAACAAGAAGAAAAATTAAAAAAAATAAAACAAGATGCGATGAAAAATATTATTATTAATATTGAAGGACATGAATCTTCTAATTTAATTACTCAAGAAGAATTAGAAAAAATAGATGAAATTTTAACAAATTCAATCAAAGAAAAAACAGATGAAATAATTTATAGTGATAAAGAAACAAAATTATTTATAGATTTTGAACTTAATCATGTAAATTTAAAATTTTCAAAAAATTCAATAAACAATAATAATAACAATAATATAATAGAAGGTTTTGGTATTCAATGTAAAAGATTATTTTTCAATTTAAAATTGGGTGAATTTTTTAAGGAAGTTAATTCAAGTATTTTAGATTTTAAAATTTATATGTTTACATTAATTAATAATTCTTATATTAGTATCCCAATTACTTATAAAGAAATAAATGAAAAATTAAATTTAAATATGTCTTTATCAAATAGTTCTTCTTCTTTTTCTTTATCAAATCAAGAAAATAATAAAGAAAAACCTTTTTTAAAACTTTATTTAAGAAAAAATAACCCTGAAGAAGAAATAAATTTCAAATTATGTTTAGATATTAATGAATTAAATATAACATATCATCAAGTATTTTTACAAAGAATTATAAGTTTTTTTAGTGTAAAAGTTAATGAAGATTTAGCTGATTCTTATTGGGAAAAAATTAATAATGTAAGAATTTATACAAATCAAGCAATTAAAAATAATATGCTTAAAAAAAATATTATAGAAATAAAAATAGAACCCAGAAAAATACTTATTCCTATTAATAAATATGATATTAAAAATTCAAAATTATTGTTAGTTGATTTAGGAAAATTAGATAATAAAATTCCTGAAAATTTTGTCATAAATAATGAAAAAGAATATTTAAAAAATTATTATTTTTTCTTGAATAATATTTCTGTTTGTTATTTTCCATCTTTTAATGATATGTTACAAGATAAAAATAAATTTAATATAATAAATGATATTTCCGGTCATTTAATAATAAAAATTTTAAATGAAGAAATTAGTCCTGAATTATTTCCTAATGTAAAATTGCAACTAAATTTCGATAAAATTATTTTAAATTTAAATGAATATTTATATACAACTTTAATATATATTGTAGATATTTTTAGACCAACAAAAGAAATTGATTTATTTTCACAAATTAATTCTAGTAAAAATGAAATTAAAGAAAACGCAAAAATATTTTCAAAAGTTCTTAAAAAAAATTACATTTATCAATATTATGAAGAATTTTATGCTTATTTATCAGCTGGTTATATTTATTTTTACAAAAATATAAATGACAAAGATTATTTTGGTTATTATTATATTAAAGATTGTGAAATAATATTAAACAAAAAAATTCCTCTTTATTGTAAATTAGTTAATTATTATGGAACTTTAGAAATGAAATTTCCTAATAATGAAATTTTCAATGATTGGCTAAAAAATTTACAAGAACGTTTAAGAGAAATGAAAATATCATCAATTAATAAAAAAAAAGAAATTAATATTGAATTAAAAGAACAAACAATAAAACCAAAAAATATTTATTTTGGATCAGAAATTTATTTTAATAAAATAATTTGTAATCTTTATAATAAAAAATCAGATATTCCTTTTATATCAGGAAAAGTAAATAATTTAAAATGGTTGATGTATTTAAGAGAATATGATATTGATATTAAATTTAGTTTAGATGATATCAAATTAATAGATAATTTAACAGATGTTGAAGATTTTAAAATATTTGCAACATCTGAACAAATAGATTTTTTTAATTCAAATACAAATAAAAAATCTAAAAAATTAATAGATATTGATATATTAATTTGTTATGAAGAAAGTGATAAATATAAAGATATTCAAATTGATGTTAAAATATTATTAGGAAATATTAATATTAAATGGAATCCTAAAGTTGTAAGAAGTTTATTAGGTTTTTTAATTTATAATGATATTATGAAATATCAAGTAAGAAAAGAAATTTCAAATACTAATGAAAATTTAATAAATTCTAATTTTTTAGACCCTGGAAAGCAGGAAAATGCATTAAAATTAAATTGCAAAGATAATAATTATATTTACTTAAATTTAAATACCCATTTTGAAACATTAAATATTATATTAATACAACCTATATTAAAAATTTATTTTTATGAAATGAAATTTACAGATTCAACAATAGATATAATAATGACTGAAGATCATTTAATTGTAAATGGATTTTTAAGTGATGCTCAATTACTTGATTTATCTCAATATCCTTTTGTTATTCAAGATCAAACTGAATTTGATGTAAATAAAATCCAAAAAATTTTTGCAAAATCTGAACAACATAAAAATAAAAATTTAATAGAATTTACATATAAATCAATGAATAATTGGTGTCCAGAAATTAAAAATAATTATACAATGGAATCTGATATTATAATAAATAGTTCTTATTTATATTTTGTTTATGAAAATTTTATGAGATTTTTTTATTATTTTATTAATGAATTTTTAGGTGGTTTAAGTTATAGTGAAGAAGTTAAAAATTTTAAAGATAAATATTATAAAATATTAAAAAAAAATGAAAAAGATATTGATTTTATGAGATTAAATATGAAAATTAATAATCCAAAAATTTATTTAAAACCAAGATTAAATTTTAAAGAATATTTTTTATTAGATTTAGGAAACATTGAAGTTAATAGTTTTTATCAAAAATTATTTGGAAAATTAAGAAAAAAACCAGATGAATATAGATGGAATGTAACATATCAATGGATAATGAAAAATATAAAAATAACAACAGAAGATAATTTTAATATTTTAAATAAAGCAGATAGTATAGTTAATATGCATTTTATATACTATACAGAATCTGATAAAAATTTAAGTGATTTAGAATTTGATTTTTCATATCAATTTGATTTATTTTTTGGAGACATGATTTTAAATTTAAGACAAAGAGATTATATGAATTTATTAAAATGTAGTGATTTAAATATTTTATATACAGATAATCATGAAAATGATTATGATTATACTACTTTTTATAATAATTTTTCTTGTAAAAATGTAAATGATAATAGTAAAGATAATTTAAATAAAATTAATGAATCGAATAATAAATTAAAAGAAAATAATGAAGAATTAAAAAATATATATATGTCTTTAATAACTTATGTTTTATTTTCTAAAGTAAGTTTAATAATTTATTTAGATGATTTAAATAATGAAAATAATTTTATTCCATTTGCTGAAATTTTAATTAAGGAAACTCAATTAGATTTTAATAAAAAATTAAATAATATTAAAGATACTCATATTGTTATTGCTGATTTGGAAATAAATAATTTATTTTATAGCGAAAATAATTCTTTAAATAAAGATAAAATTATTGAAGATTTTAATTCTAAAAAATTAAAACATTCACCATATCATCAAATTAAAAAATTTAATAGTAATATTTTTGAACAAAGATCTTCAGAAAATTCTAATGAAGATTTTAATATAAAAATTATTGAAGAAAAAAAAACCTTCAGAAACACATCAAAATTTTTAAAAAAAATTGGCAGAAAAACTTCTGAATCATCAAATTTTAGAAAAATAAGTTCAAATTCTTCAAATTCAAAACATTCAATTGATGAAAATTTAATAGAAATATTTATAAATAATACATTAAATAATATAAAAAATTGTAAAATTATTAATATATATACAAAATTATCAGAAGGAACAAAAATAAATACTGATATTAAAATAAGTGTAGATAATGAGAGAGAAAAAGATTATAAAGTAGAATTAAAAAATTTAAAATTATTATTCAAATTAGATACATTAAATTTAATGAGATTTTTCTTTATGGAAGGTTTTCCATATTATTCAAAAAATTTCAAAGATTTACCTAATTTTTATGATTCAAATGATGAAAATTATCCGGGTTATAAATTTTATATTGAATTTAATAATTCAATTATATGCTTTTTTACTGATCAAATAACTAATGAAGAACAAGAAATTGTTTGTATTACAAGTGATTTTAAGTTTGAAATTATGAATGAAAAAGTTTCAAGAGTTAAACAAATATTATTAGATAAATTTTTGGAATTAAAAAATTCAAAACAATTCATAACTGATAAAAATAAATTCAACTCAATTAATAAAGAAATTCAAAATTTAAAATTACAAACTTGGTATTTAAAATTTCATTTATTTAATATTTCTCCTTTTGTATGTATTTATAAAGATGTTATTGAAAATAATGATTTAATAACATATAAAAGAAAAATAATGGAAGAATTTAATTTTTCATATGAAAGTTATGTAAATTTAAGTTATAATGAAAATGATAGTAATTTTTATATTGATTATTCAGAAAATATTAATATGAATAAAATGAGTATAAAAGCAAGTTATTCTGATATTATTTTCTATATAAAATTAGGTGATTTTTATTATCATTTATTGGATAAAAAATATGTAGATAATTTAGAAAATTTAAAAAAATATTCAAATCAAAAAAAATTTTATGAAAATCAAGAAAAATTAGACAAAAATAAAAAAGAAAAACAATTATTAAAACAAAAAATAATGAATAAATATACAAAAAGAAGAAATAGTGATTTTTTATATGGAGAAGGTTTATCAGAAAATCCTATTATAAAAATTAATTCAAAAATTGTAGATAATAATATAATTAAAAAAATATTTAAAAATGAAGGATTAGAAATTGTTTTAATTGACAATCATTCAAATATTTTATATCCCTTTTTATCAATATATTTTTTTTCTTTTTTAATAGATTATTCAACATATGAAAATGAAAAAAATAAAATATTAAAAACAAATTTTGAATTTTCAATTTATTCTTTTAATTATTACGGAGGAAATTGGGAACCAATAATAGAAAAAACTTCATTTACAATAGAATCTTCAACAGTAAATAATTATCATACAAATATATCAATAAAAACAAATAAATCAGATAATGAAAATAATCCTGATATAAATATAAATGTAAGTGATTTAACAATATTATTTTTAAATAAAACATTAAAAAAATGGATTGAACAATTTAAAAGATTAAAAAATAATTATAAAGAAGAAATATATTATATAAATAATAATGATAATAAAAATATTGTTTTTAGTAATCATAGAATATTTAATTATACAGGAAGAATTTTAAATATTTATAAAAGATTTGGATTAAATCAAAAAAATAAATCAAAAATAATTGAAATTTTACCTAATGAAAGTTATGATTTAGAATATTTTGAAAGTGAAACAAATGAAACCAATAAAAATAAAAATAAAGTTAATTATATTTCTTTTAAAGTTGATAATGCTAATGTAACAAATAGAATAATTAAAATAGATAATGTTCAAAATAAAATTCATAGAGTAGATTATAATAAAATATTTGAAGGAAAAATAAAAAATGTTAATAATAATCCTTTAAATTACATTGTTAGTAGAATTGAATTTAATAATTTAAAAAAACATATTTATTTTTATTCTCCACTTTGTTTTAAAAATAAAACAAAATTTAATTTTATTATTGATTTAAGAAATAAATATGAAAAGAAAAATTTGGTTATAAATTTGTCACAAAATCAAACTTTAGGAATTCCATTTGAATATTTAAATGGAGATTTAGATATTCAATTATTAAATTCTAAAATACATTACACATTTCCTATAAAAGACTTTTTAACATCTGAATTAGAAATTATAAATGAAATTAAATTTTCTCATAATGTAGATAAAATAATATATATTCATTTTCAAAATCAAAATAATGACAAAAATTTCAAATCATTTAAAAATAAAATAATAAAAATTAAGACATCATATATAATTCAAAATTGTCTTCCTTTTGAAATACAAATTATAACTAATTCAAGTAATGATTTTTTTAATATAAAAAAAAATGAAATAATTTCTCTAGAAAATACTTCTATTTATTCTTCATTAAGTTTAAAAATATTTTTTTATTCATTTAAAACAAAAAATAATGTAATAATAAAAGAAAATGAAAATAGTTATTTAATGACTGAAAGTGATATGGATACAAGTATAGATACAGAATCTATAATATTTAAAGAAAATAAAGATAAAAAAATTTATAAAAATATTCCTATATTATTATATGATGATAATAATAATTGTGTTACAATTTTTGCAACATTATATAAAGAAAGGAAAATAATAATTTATTCAAATACCATTTTAATAAATCATTCAAATTTAAATTTATATATGAATTGTGGTTATGATGAAAAAAATGTTAATAAAATTGTTTGTAATCAAAAAGACCATAATAACTATTATTTAATGAGTAATGAAAAATATATTTTATTAAGATATAATAATTATATAAGTAAATCTATTGATATAAACACTTTAGGAACATCAACAATTATAGATTTAATAAATACACAAAATAAAACAAAAATTGAAATTATTATGGAAATTAAATTATCTTTGGTTTCAATAAATTTAGATTTATATACAAATATTATAACTTTATATCCTAGATTTATATTATATAATAAAGTTAAAAATTATGACTTTGAAGTTAATATTGATAAACTACAAAAATTAAGAGTTGTTAATTTATTAAAATATGAAGAAAAACAACCATTTTATTATACAAATTATTTTGATAGTATAATAAAATTTAGACCTATTCCAAATGATAATAATTCAAGTGAATATAATTATTCAAATCCTTATGTAACTAATTCTGGAACATTGACAACTTTATATTCATTTAAAAAAATTGATATTTTTTCTAATAAAATAGAAAAATTATATTTTAATATAGAAAAAAAAATTGAAAATTTAAGTACCTTTTTAATTATTAAAGAATGCAATATTGAAACTTGTCAAATATCAGTTTTAAATTATTCAAATTATGTATCATTTAAATTATATCAAAATAATTTTGAAAAAGAAAGTTTTTATTTTTATCCTAAAACAAAATCAATATTTGCATGGAATGATATAACAATGAAACCTATTCTTAATTTTCAATTTTATTATGGAGATCTGAGAAATAATTATATTAATTATTATAATAAAGAATATTGTTTTGAATTAACAGACCAAAAAATAAACGTTATGGAAAATAAAAAGATAGTTTATTCAGAAAATTATCCTTTAGATAAATATATATATTTAAAAAAAGATAATTATTCAGGAAAAAATTTTAATTTAAAAATAGAAATTGATGGAAATAAAATTATAATAAAAATAACAGATATAAAAAAAGAAGATATAATAGATATAATAAGTAATAATTATTTAGGAATAAAAAATACAATTGAATTTAATTTACAAATAAATAGATTAGGATTAAGTATAATAGGTGATAATAGACATTTAAAAACAAAAAAAATTTATATGAGAAAAGAACTTTGTTATATAACTTTTTTTAATATAATTTTATATATTAAAAAAAATGAAAAAAATTCAGGAGATTTAACTAGAGAAGCTCAATTAATCGTAAAAGAAATTGAAATTGATAATGAAATTGAGTATATAACAAATTTTCCTATAATTTTTTTACCTGAAAATTCAAATAGAATAAAAGAATTAAAAGAAAAAGATAAAAAAGAAAAAAATGAAAATAATAAAAAAAATAAAGAACAAAATTTACCATTTTTAAATTTAGCTATAAAATTATATTCTAAACCAGGAGATAATTTAACTAGAATTGAATTATTAAATTATTTAATTCAAGCATTTGATATTAATATTGACAGTAAATTTTTAATTAATGTTATTAATTTTGTGAATAATTTATCAAAAGGTTTATCAATTAGTTTAACAACGATAAATCCTTTATTTTTAGATGATGAAATATTAAAAAAAAATAATATTGAAATAGAAGATTTTTATTATAAACCAACTTGGTTAATGAAAAATACTAATAAAAATTTAGAATCAGAAAATTTAAATGAAAAAAATATTTTATATATATCTCAATTAGAAGCTAATTCAATCGAAATAAATTTAACATTTTTATCTAATTTTAAAGATAAATTTTTCCAAAGAGTTCTTCAAAGTAATGCAGTTCTAGCTAAATTTTTAAGTGCAATTGGAAATGTTGAAAAAGTTCCATTATTATTAAATGGAGTTGAATTATTTAATTTTTATGGAACAACTTCGGATTTAATAATGTCTATTTATGAACAATATAAACAAAAAATGTTAGTTCAAATAATGAAAATTTTTGGGGGAATTGAAATATTAGGAAGTCCAGTAAATTTAATAAATTCTTTAGGAAAAGGTTTTAAAGATTTAGTAAACAAACCAAAAGAAGGAATAATGGTATCTCCTTTAGAAGGAATAGTAGGTTTAGTAGACGGAGGATTAAGTTTAGCAAAACACACAGTAGATGGAACATTTAATACAACATCAAAGATGACATCAGGAATAAGTAAAGGTATGCTTTTAGTATTACAAGATGATGAATATATTAATGAAAGAGAGAAAAAAAAAATAACAGAAAAACCTTCAAATGTTATAGAAGGAATAGCTTTTGGTTTAAGTTCTTTTGTAGGAGGGGTATTTAATGGTCTAACTGATGTAGTAACAAAACCTATTGAGGGAGCAAAAAAAAATAAAGATACTTTAAAAGGTTTTGGAAAAGGACTTTTACAAGGATTAGGAGGAGCTGTTATTAAACCAATAAGTGGGGCTTTTGATTTGGTAAGTAAAACTGCTGAAGGAGTTAAAAATAGTGTAATGGATGAAATAATATTAGAGAGAATTAGATTACCTAGACCTTTTTATCAAAATTTTAAATTTATTAAGAGATTCAAAGAAAAAGATATGAAAATATTGTTTTTATTAAATAATAAAATAGAACAATTAAAAGGAAAAAATTTTGATTATTATTCAAGTGAAATATATAAAACTCCAAAAGGTGATTCAATTTTATTGGCGTTTCTTGGAGATGGAATTCATATTATTGATATTATAAGAAGTGAACAAAAAGCAATGCTTGAATATTCAATGATAAAAGAAATAAAAATGGAAAGTAATGAAAAAATAAGATTATATTTTATGAAAGATATAAATCAAAAAAAAAGTACTTTAATCCATCTCAATAAAACAAGTACAAATGGAAAAAAAATTTATAATAAATTAAAAGATATTATTGATTTAATTGTTGAAGATAGAAATATAAATGAATAAATTATAATTAAAAGTATATGTATTTTAATATTATAAATATTGAAAGTAAATATATAAATTTAAAAATAAATAAATTTATTAGTAATAATAATATATTAAAATTAAATATAATTTAATTTATTAAAATATACTAAAATGATAATATTTAATTTTAGAAGAATAAATGAAAAATATAAAAATAAAAAAAATTATTTTATAAAATAAAAATATTTATTTAAAATAAATAATTTATTTTAAAAGATAAATTTAAAAAGATAATTTTAAATTTTATTTAAACATAATTCATTCATAAATTTAATTTTTTATATTCAATTATAATATAAATAATTTATTAAATAGTAATAAATTTAAATAATAAAATATAAATTCAAAAGGGTTACCTTTTATAATTTTATAATTTCAAAAGCATTAATAAAATGAAAGAAAACAAATCTCATAAATTATTTCATGTATCTACAGCAACAAATCAAGACAAATCAAATAAATTATCCCAAAAACTCTTTAAAATTAATACACCAAAAAGTAATCAAAAAAAACCATTTAAAAATGTTACTTTATTCATAAATAAAATAACTCATATGAATTTACCTTATAAAAATCAAAATATTAATAATTCAAATACTAAAAATATATCAAATTCTTCATCTTCATTTTTTAAAAAAAAAATTCGCTTCAAACTTTATAAAATAAAGCAAATTGAAAATAAAAAAATAATTACTAATGTAAAAAAGCATAATAATTTAAAGGAAAATTTAAAAAGTAAAAAAAACAGTAAAAATCAAAAAAATTATTTAGTTGGAAGATGGAAATTAGATGAACATCAAAGATTTTTAGAAGCAATAATTAAATATGGAAATGATTGGAAGCAAGTTCAAAAATTAGTAAAAACTCGTTCAAGTACTCAAGCAAGATCTCATGCACAAAAATTTTTTATTAAATTAAAACAAAGTAAAATAATGTCAAATATTAATATAGATATAAGCTCAGAAAATATTTCAATAAATAATTTACATTATTATTTATCAAATCTTAAAAAAAATGAATATGATAAAGTTTTTCAAGAATTAAGTTCAATTGCATTTGATAAATCAAAAAAAGCAAGATCATTATCAAAATCTAGTTATATTAATAGTGGAGAAGAAACAACAGGAATCATTAATTCTATAGATTCTATGGATTATAAAAATGATGAATTTTATATATTTAATCCTAATTTAAATAAAAGAAAAGGAAGCTTCGATGTTTTATTAGAAAAAAAAAGAAAAAAATCTATAGAATCAATTTCTGAATTTTATGCTTTAAATAATGATTTTTATTCAAATAAGGAAAATAAAAATTTTAATAATAATAATTATATCATTCAAGGTTATGAATTAAATGAAGATAAAAATTATAATGAAAATAATAATTTGGATTTAAGTTTCAATGATTTAAATGGTAAAGTAAGGTCTAATAAATCAAGTAGGAAACAAACTTTAATTGAAGATGATTTTATTTTCAATAATATGAATTTATTATAAATGTAATATAAATGAAATTATATTATTATTTTTTAAATTATGTTTTTAATTATGTTTTATGTTATAAATCCTTTTTAAATATATATAAAATTTATTAATTTACTAATCTTCAATTTATATTTGAAAAAAAATAAATATTTATAAGTTTTAATATTATAATTTTTTATTATTAATAAAAAATATTTAAATATTTTATATATATAATTATATTTTCATTAGATTAATTAATTTTTAATTTAATTAAATTTTTTTATGATGATTATTTATTTTTAATTTAAAAATTTAGTATAATATAATTTAATGATAAAATATATTTATAAAATAATAATAATAATAAATTTGATTTTTTTAAATTATTAATTAGAAAAAAAAACAAATTTATAAATTTTATATACAAAAAAATAAAATTAAATTATTTTTAAAAAATTTATTATCTAAAATAAAATTAAGTTCAGTAATTTAATTAAAAACATATTTATATTTATTTTATATAATTATTATATATTTATTATAATTTTATAAAAATCGTTTATAATTTATTTTTTTATTAAATTAAATAATAATAATAATATTTTAATTTTAATATAATATGAATAATGATATTATTATTTTAGTATAAATCTAAAATTTTCTTTTTAAATATTTTAATTAAAAAATATATATAATTAATACATAAAATTTACTAATTGTTATTATTTTATTTTTTAAAATTATAAATAAAATATTTTATATAAAATATTTTACCAATTATTAAAAATTAAATGGGAGGAGGAGGTTCTAAAATCGAAGAAAATAATGTTAAAGGACATAGAAAAAGTAAAAGTGATTTATTATCAGCAAATCATAAAGATAATTTATTAGAGAATTCTCAACATAATTCAGCTAAAGATATTAAAACTCAAATAACAAGCCAAAGTCCTCAAAAAAAAATAAAAGAAAATATTGTAATAGAATCAAAAAATAGAGCTTATGAAATTTTAGAAAAAGCTAATAAAGCTCAAATTCTTCAAAAAAATAATAAAGAGAAAAAGGCATTATCTTTAATTCATAAAAACAATAAAGAAAACGAAGATTATGATTTTATTTATAATATATTAGATAAACATCCTTTTTTAAAAACATTAAATAAACAAGCAAGAGATGAAATTATTAAAACAATGTCATTATGTAAAATTAAAGAGGGAACTAAATTATTTCATCAAGGTGACTATTCATTTTATTGGTATATTGTTAATGATGGAGAATTTTATTCATATATTAATGGTGAATTTGATAGAAAATTTAAAAGAGGAGATAGTTTTGGTGAGTTTGATTTATTAAATGAAAGTACTAGAAAATATACAATAAAGGCAATGGTAACTTGTAAAGTTTGGACATTAAAAAAAGAAGTATTTAAAAAAATATTACTATTTATTTTTCATATTCATCAAGAACATAATTTAAGATATTTACAAAATGTTCATTTACCTTTAACATTTGATATATTAAATGATATGTCCAACCATTTAATGAAATTAAGTTATCAAGAAGGAGATATAATTTGTAGAAAAGGAGATATAGCAGATTGTATGTATTTTATAAGAGAAGGAATAATAGAATGTAAGAAAAATAATAAAGTTATTAGAGAATTAAAATATGGAGAAAATTTTGGACAAAGAGCTATATATAAAGATTTTAAAAGATCTTTAGATGTTTATGCTAAAACTGATGTGATAATCTATAGTATTAGTTATGAATTTTTTAAAAATGAATTTGGAATTAATCGTTATTTAGATATGTTAAAATTATTATTTATTGAAATGTGTTTTCATAATGATAATCATTTTAATAATATTGGTTCAAAATATTTAAAGGATGTTTTTGGTTTATTTAAGATTAAAAATTATTCTAGTGGAGAAACAATTTTTGAAAAAAATACAGATATTTCAAATTATATAGTTTGTATTTTAGAAGGAGCAATATTAAATAAAGAAGAAAATATTATTGAAGCTAAAAGATATGAAATTTTATTTTCGAAAGAATTGATTGATAAAAAGGTAATTAAATTAAAAAATAATTTAATTGCTTTTCATGAAACTTCAATTGCAATAATTGAATATGATAAAATGGAAAAATCATTAGGAAAAAGTTTAAAAACTATTCAAAATCAAGCCAAAACAACAGCATATTTAGATAATATTATGTTGTTTAAGAATTTATCAGAAGATAAATTACAAATAATTCAAAGTAAATTAATGGTTGAAACATTTGAAAATGGAGCAAAAATTATCACTCAAGGTGAAAGTGGAGATAAAATATATATAATTAAATCAGGTAGGGTGGATTTTTTTGTTAATACAAAATATGTAAGATCATTAAATGAAAATGAAGATTTTGGTGCAAGAGCATTACTTATTCAAGAAAAAAGATCAGCAACTGCAATCGCAAATGGTCCAGTTTCAGTATATACATTAACAGCTCAAGTATTTAATAGTATTTTAGAACCAAATTTAAAAGATTATTTAGAAAAAAGAATGTGGTTAGAAGATAATACAATACAATTAAAAGATTTAGATAATATTAAAGAATTAGGAAGTGGAAATTTTGGTTTTGTTAATTTAGTTAAAAGTAGAAAAAATTTACAATTATATGCAATAAAAGCATTAAATTTAGTTCAAATTAAAAAAGAAAAATTACAAAAAAGTGTTGAATTAGAAAAAAATGTTTTATTAAAAGTTGACCATCCATTTATTATGAAAATGGTAAAATATTTAAAAAATGAAAATTTTATATTTTTTATAATGGAATATATAAGAGGAAAAGAATTATGGGAAGTAATAAGAGATATAGGCTTATTAAATAAAATACAAACACAATTTTATAGTGGAGCAATGTTATTAGCAATTGATTATTTACACAAAAAAAAAGTTGTTTATCGGGATTTAAAACCTGAAAATATAATGGTAAATGAAATGGGATATATAAAAATAATTGATTTTGGAACAGTTAAAGAAATAAAAGGTTCTACAAACACAGTAATAGGAACTCCTCATTATATGGCACCTGAAATATTAAAAGGTGGAGGTTATTCATTTGAAGTTGATATGTGGTCTATAGCAGTTTGTATGTATGAATTTTTTTGTGGAAAATTACCTTTTGGAGAAGATTGTGATGATCCGGTTGAAGTTTATAAAGCAGTTGCAAAGCAAAAATTAGAGTTTCCTAAATTTGTAAAAGATAAAGAATTTATGAATTTATTAACAAAAATGTTGATTAAAGATGTTAAAAATAGATTATATAGTTTCAATGATATTAAATACGATCCTTATTTTAAAAATTTTAATTGGAATAAATTAATTAGTTTTGCTATTACTCCTCCTTATAAAGTTAAATTTAAAAAAGATAATTATAAAGTTTTATCTACCTATATGGATTATTTAAATAATCAAAATTTCCCAAAATTAATTAAAAAGAAAAATAGTCTTAAACAACAAGAATTTGATAAATGGTTTAAAAATTTTTAAAAATATATTTCTTTTAATTATAAATATTTATATATATTTATTTATTTTATGAATATTATAAATGAAATTTTATTTTATGAAAAAATAAAGAAAATATCAATTTTATTCTTTTGAAAACTAAAGAAATAATATATAAAATATAAAACAAATTATATTAATTTAAATTAATTTTATAATTTAATAAATTTAAAATAATAATAATAATTTAATAATTTATTATTATATAATAAAAATAAATTTACAATAAAAACTATTATATTTTATAAATTTATTTTTTTTTATTTTCTTTTTCTAACCATGCTTTTATTCCATTTATTCCATTTTTTTGAATTGCCTTTCTACCATTTAAATCAACTAGTTTTCCTTTACTATTAAAAACTATTAATTGAGGAATGTCTTCAATTCCATATACTTCTCCTACTTCTTCTAATTTATCATCATTATAACTTATTGCAGGCCAATTACTATTTTTTAAAAAATCCACATAATCTTCAACATCTTCATCAGAAGAACAATAAATTATTTCTAATACTTTTTCTTTTTCATTTATTTTTTTATATAGATTTTTTAAAACAGGGTTAAAACCTTGACAAGGAGGACACCATTTTGCCCCAAAATATAATCCTACTAATGGTGTTTTATTAAATAATTCATTAGTATCTATATCTTTTCCTTTAAAAAATAAGGTTTTTGGTAAAACTTTTAATATATTAATATCTTCCAAACGATATTCAACCATATTTATTTTTTTTTATTATTTAAATAATTGAAAAAAAAAATATAATAAACAAATTATTAATTATGATATATAATATAAATTAATATATATATTTTTTTAATTATAAAAATTATTTTTAATTCAAACAAATATCTTTATTTTTAATTAAATATTAATACACATATTAATAATATAAATTTTATATAAAAATTTAAAGGCTAAAATAACAAAACAATTTTTTTTGAATTTTATTTTATTTATATATATTTATATCAAAATAAATAAATTAAATATAATTAATTATTCTTTTTTTAATTATTTAATAAATTTATTCAACTTTTTCTTTTATATCTTCATCATTCATATTATCATTTTCTTTCTCAATTTCTTTCTCTTTTTCATTTTCATTATCTTTTTCAATTTCTTTCTCTTTTTCTTTATCTTTCTCTTTCTCGATTTCTTTCTCTTTTTCTTTATCTTTCTCTTTCTCGATTTCTTTCTCTTTTTCTTTATCTTTCTCACTTTCTTTCTCATTCTTATTTTCTTTCTTTTTTTCACCCCTTTCCACTTCCTCTTCTTCCTCTTCCTCTTCTTCTTCTTCATCATCTATTTCAATATTGTCATTTTCATTTGATAAAGATATTTTAATGTTTGAAGCATATAATTTATTATTATTATCAAATTTATTATCTTTTTCTTTCTTATTTATATTATCTTCATTTTTTTTTTCTTCAATTTTTGGTTTTTTCATAAATTCAATCATTGATTCTGATTTTAATATTTCATTTAATTTTTGCATATAAATTTTATATTTTGTATCATTTATTGCAGAATAAAATTCAATAGCTTTTTCATATAAAGTCATTAAAAATTGTGTAATTTCAATAGTAGGAACATCATTTTCTATTTTTTTTTCATATTCTTCAATTTGATTTTCAACCATTTCAATATCTGTATTAGGAATTTTTCCTAATTTTTTATTTAAATTTTTTTTACTAATATTATAATTAATTCCAAACCATTTCATTTTTCCTAAAATACAATTTATTATTTCATCAGAATTTTCATTTGTAATCAAAGTTAATTCAAATAATTTTTGATGAATTAATTTATTTTTAAAATAAAATTTTATTGAATTTTCATTTAAATTTCTTTTTAATGTGATTAAAGCTTTTAGATTAGACCAAAAAATCAAAGTTCCTAAATTTTTATTCTTTTTATCTATATCAAATAAACAAAAATTTATATCACTTATTAATAAAAATTTATTTGTAATTAATGTTTTATTATTTATTATTTCTTGATATTTTATTATTTTTGTATAATTTGATAAATTTTCTAAATTATTAAGATTATATTCTTTATTTAAATAATATTTTCCAACAAAAATTATGTATCCTTCTTTTATTAGTTCATTATAATTTATAATAAATTTAGGTAATTTTAAAATAATATCTTCTAAACAAAAATTAGGAGACCATTTTTCTCCCAACACATCTTCTGTAAAATCTCTTCCATCACATAAACTAGGTATAATAAAATTTGTATTAATATATAATTTTGGAGGATTAAAAGGATAATATTGTTCTACATATAAATCACAAATTATATCCATTGGACAAAATGTCATATTTTTTGGAATTATTATATTTATTCTATATTCATTATTATTTGATATTTGTTTAATTGATTTTTTTATATCTGTTAATTTATCCTCCATTATTGAATTTATTTCATTTAATAATCTTTTTTCTTCAAATTCTTGCATAATATTATTAATAAAAATAAAAATAAAGTTAATTATATTTCTTTTAAAATTGAAAATGCTAATGTAACAAATAGAATAATTAAAATAGATAATGTTCAAAATAAAATTCATAGAGTTGATTATAATAAAATATTTGAAGGAAAAATAAAAAATGTTAAT
>JAEEGK010012420.1_pt1 | contig 19356 bp, 10 predicted proteins | sample 8958771 | NCBI WGS metagenome assembly JAEEGK01 (sample SAMN16246547, study PRJNA631951) | gut metagenome | biome: gut microbiome; feature: rumen; material: SC-attached | host: Bos | place: Iran: Karaj | collected 2018-10
CCGGAGCTCATTAATGTTTTTGTCAAGCGATTTAATTGTACCGGTAATTTTTGCATAATGTGCCTGAACTATTTCCGGCTGATTGGTCTTGATGGTAACTTTTTCACCGTTTTTGTTGCAACTTGTGAATCCGAAAATGAGCAAAATCCCCATTAAGACTAAAAACTTTGGTTTTTTCATGATGGTTATGATTTGTAGGTCGTCGTTTAATACTCAAATGTTCCAAACTCACTCTTAATCGTCAATCTCTTTTGTTCCGAAGCCTCCACATGCCCAATAATCTGGCTGTCGATATTGAACTCCTTGGCGATGGTAATCATCTCGTTAGCGGCCTTTTCGTTGGTGTAAATCTCCAAACGGTGGCCCATGTTGAAGACCTTGTACATCTCGTGCCAATCGGTGCCTGAGGCGGTTTGAATCATCTTGAACAAGGGCGGCAAGGCAAGCATATTGTCCTTCACGATGTGCAGCTTGTCAACGAAGTGCAACACCTTAGTCTGGGCACCGCCGCTGCAATGGATGATGCCGTGGATTTGTTTGCGGAACTCTTTCAGGATCGGAATCATCAGCGGGGCGTAGGTGCGGGTGGGCGAGAGGATGAGTTTGCCTACATCCACGCCTGGGACCTCGGTCGGGTCGGTCAGTTTGTGCGGACCGGAATAAACCAACTCTTCGGGGATACTGTGGTCGTAGCTCTCATCGTATTTCTCGGCCAAATAATGGTTGAGCATATCGTGGCGGGCCGAGGTAAGGCCGTTGCTGCCCATGCCGCCGTTGTAGTTGTCCTCGTAGGTGGCTTGTCCGTAGGAAGCAAAGGCCACAATGACATCATTCGGTTGAATGTTGTTCTCAATTACCTCGTCGCGTCTGATGCGTGTGGTCACAGTACTATCGACGATGACGGTGCGAACGAGGTCGCCCACATCGGCGGTCTCTCCACCGGTGAGCCAGATGCCGATGCCCAAGTCGCGGAGTTTCTGCAAAAAATGCTCTGTGCCATTAATCAAAGCAGAAATCACTTCTCCAGGAATCAGGTTCTTGTTGCGTCCGATGGTGGAGGAGAGCAGCATGTTGTCCGTCGCACCCACGCAGATGAGGTCGTCGGTGTTCATCACCACGGCGTCTTGCGCCACGCCTTCCCACACGCTCATGTCGCCCGTCTCTTTCCAGTAGAGGTAGGCGAGTGACGACTTGGTTCCCGCGCCATCGGCGTGCATGATGTTGCAATACAGCGGGTCGCCGCCAAGGATGTCGGGGATGATTTTGCAGAATGCGTTGGGATAGAGCCCCTTGTCGAGGTTCTTGATGGCGTTGTGGATGTCTTCCTTTTCGGCCGAAACGCCGCGTTGTGCATAACGATTGTCCATGTTTTTTTGACTTCGGGACTTCGGGACTTCGGGACTACGGGTTTTGAAGTCTCGCGGTCCCGTAGTCTCGCAGTCTCGCAGTCAATATTATTTGAACTTTAACTTCTTTTCTTTGGTGTCAAACTCGAAGTTGCCGAGTTGCTTCATGTTCTTTTGTCCGATGACCCATTGCTCGACCATCTTGCTGACGACCTTGCACTCCACATTGTAGAGCGAGCGACCTGCGATTCGCACTTCCTTAATAACGAAGATGGCACCGTTTTGGATGCCCCCTGTGGTGAGGATCTTGTCGACATCACCTTGGAAGTCGTCGGCGGTGATGCGGCCGTCTTTCAGCATTTGCAAGGCGCGGCTCTCTGACACGCAGAAGTCGGCGTTTTGACTGTAAGTGAAAGGCTCCTTGTAACCGTCCACAATGCCGAAGAAGTTGAAATAGCCTTTTTTGTCGACCGTAAACATTTCGGTTTGGTCTTCTTCTGGATTGATGGCGATATTGACGGTACTGCCTTCGCTGATGTGGTCACGCGGCACAAAGTCCTTGCTTAAGATGCGGAACTCGGTGCGGCGGTTCATCTGGTGTGCGGCTTCTTTCACGTCGTTATTCGGCAGTTTGTTGATGAAGTCTTCGGTAAGTCTTGTGCCGGCTTTGAAGGTGTAACCCTTCACTGTCATGTCTTTCTGGATGGTGCGTGGCACGCGCTCGCCATAGCCTTTGGCGGTCAGGCGGAGCGGGTCAATGCCGCGGATGATGAGGTAGTCTACCACGCTTTGGGCGCGTTTCTGCGACAGGATGTCGTTATGCTCATCAGTGTCGCGGGCATCGGTGTGCGAAGCCAACTCGATGGTGATGGTCGGGTTGACTTGCAGGGTCTCAATCAGGCCTTGCAGCGAGTCTTCAAACTGGGGTTTGAGGTCCCATTTGCCCAAATCGTAAAGAATGTCGGGCAGCATGATGGGTTCCTGCGGGATGGGCTCGATGTCGAAGTCTTGCTCAATGTCCTTGCTGAATTCCAAGCCAATGGTGGTCTGTTGCGCGGTCAGGGTGAAGTAGTTGTCCTTATCAATGGTGATGTCGTAAGTAGTGTTCTTGTTGATTTGGCTGTCACTAAAGTTGAAATAGCCCTTGTCGTTGGTGCGGGTCATGATGTTGGAACCGTCACTGCCAATCATACGCACGGCGGCATTGCTCACTAACTGCTTGGTCTTGGCGTCTTTGACGGTACCCGAGAAGGTGAACAGGATAGGAGGTTCCTCAAAATAGTAGATGTTGTCCAATCCGCGGCTGTTGCCTCGATTGGAAGAGATGAAACCGCGTTCCTCAGTGGGGTGGAAGACGATAGCGAAATCGTCCCCCGTCGAGTTGATGGGGTATTTCAGGTTGCGGGGTTCGCCCCATTGGCCGCTGGTATCCATGGAGGAAACGAAGATGTCGAGACCGCCCATGCCGCCATGACCGTCGGAAGCGAAATAGAGAACGGTGTCGTAACGAAGGAATGGGAACATCTCATTGCCTGGCGTGTTGATGCGTTCGCCAAGGTTGAAGGGGTGCTTGAATGGCTCGGTGGCGTTGTCACGCATGGCCACCCAAATGTCATTGCCGCCAAAACCGCCTTTGCGTTCAGTAGCAAAATAGATGATGAGTTCATCGCTGGTAAGGGTGGGGTGACCGACAATGTCCAAGGTGTCGACACCAGCAATCTCAACAGGGCGTGCTTCCGAGAAGGCGCCGCCGCTCTTGCCTGCCACCATAATCTGGCAACCGTTTTTGCGGTGTGCGCCATTTTGGCAACGGGTGAAGTAGAGTTTTGTGAATTTCGAGTTCATGAAGGGCGTGCCTTCGCTGGCTACGGTGTTGATCATTTCGTTCTCGTCGGCAAGTACCGGTGTGCTCCAGTCGCCCTTGCGGTCTTGTTTCGAAGTGAAGAAGTCGGCAAACTCCTGCCCGGTAATGCCGTCTTTCTCCTTGCCAGTGGCGGCGTCGCGGGTGGAGGTGAAGATGATTTCGTTGTAGTTGTTGTTAAGCCAAGTGGCACCGAAATCTGAATCTCTGGAGGAGTTCACCTTTTTCAGTTCTGTGAGTTGGTATTTCGATGGGTTCTCCTTCCATTCTTCGATTTGCTGGGTGGTCTCAATGCCGAGAGGCCCTCTTGCGTCGTCAGGCACTTTTTGGGCGTAGGTCTCGTACATCTCGATGGCGTCCTTGTATTTTTCATTCATCTTGTAAGTCTCAGCGAGATAAAGATAGACTTCAGGATGGGTGTTGGGGTATTCGGTTTTTAGCAGGCGCTTGTAATAAGGTTCGGCGCGTTTGGTTAGGCCGATGAGACGATAGCATTCCGCCATTTGGAAACTGATGCGGTTGCGTTCTTCCTTGTTGCGGCGCACTCTGCGATAGGCTTTCTTGTAGCGGTCGGCAGCTTCAGTGTATTGCTTGCGCCCGAAGGCCAGGTCAGCGTTTTTGGCCGGGTTTCTTCGTTGCGCATAAATGTCGGAACTCATGAAGATGAATAATGCCGACATCAGAATTAGGATGTATTTTTTCATAGAAACAAATTCTTTTTTTGCAAACGCGGGAATGGCGTTTTTATTATCGGACAAAGGTACAACAATTCCGTGAAATGGGACAGTGTTTGACAATAAAAAATCCCACTGTTTCCAGCGGGATTTTTGAGGTTGAGTCATCAAGAGGAATCATTCTGTCTTGACGATTCTGTGCGTCATCGTCTGTCCGTAACCCGTTGCTTGCAGCACGTACACGCCGCTCGGAAGTGCAGAAAGGTCAACTTGTTTGGCGTTTTCGCCATTAGTGCTGATCTTCATAACTTGTTGGCCAATAGAATTGTAGATGCGCAGTTCTTCTGCTTCTGGGCAGTTGATGTTGATCAATCCCTTGGTAGGATTCGGATAAACGCTGAACGCGGTCTCATCGTTCTCTTCCACGCCAGTCCCGATGGCCACATTGATGCTGAGCAGGTAGGTGCCTGTCTTGCCTTCAAAGTAGGGCATGACGCAGAAATAGAGCGTGCCACCACCGAAGGAGATGCTAGAGTCAAGGACGTTGTCGTAGTATTCTGACCAGTTGTTGCCGTCTGTGGAGTAAGCAAACTTTGCGTCGACAGTGTAGTAAATGCCGTCACCGCTGTTGTAGGAGTCATTTAGGCGCGGAGTGATGGTATAAGTCCTGCCTGGGTCGAGTTGGATCTTATAGTAGTCGATGTCGGTATTGTTATGGAGGTTGGAACCAGTTGTGGCCACAGATGCCGTATTGCCTGAAATGATGCAGGGCAGGAGGTAGGCTGTATTGGCAGAGTTGTTGGCTTCATAGGGGTCAACGGTGACGGGAGCCGCCACCACCTCAACGCGAACAGGATTTTGGAATTCCGAAGCTCCAGCATAATACCAAGATGACTCGCCTTGTCTTTGGAAGGCCAATTCCATGTAGTACGAGCCAGGTTCCACGGTGATTTCGCCCGTGAAGTCGAGACCTCCGTTGTAATGGTAGTCAGGTCCTAAGCCTTGGTTGCAATTTAGGACGGCAATGTTTTGCGCCCAAGAACCGTCGGCATTCGACAGGTTGACGCGGAATTTCCCATAAAATGATGATGTGCCTGAGTTCCAAACATCTACGTTGACTGTAGCACTCGTGCCATAATACAAGTAGTCGCCTGTGAGAATGGTGAAATCAGAAAGCGTTTCTATGTCCGTGGAGTATACGATGTCGAAATAGGCATCGTTGTAGTTGTTGTTGTCGATGAAGTTCCAGAGGTCGCCATCGAGGCTGTATACCATGGCGAGGGCATACGAGCCTGGAAGGTAGGGTGGACCTGCCTCACATTCCAAGTCGCCGTGCACATAATAGCCAGATTGCAAGGGGTTGGAGGTCTTGTCCCAATAGTCCATTACGTCTAGGAAGATGTATTCGTCCTCCTTGTTTTTCCAAAACACGGCGGCACCAATGTAACCGGAGAAACTGCCTTCGCCCAAATTGGAGATTTCGGCATGGACCGACAAGTCGTCGTAGAACCAATACTGGGTATTGGACATCGAGAGGTTGCTGTGGTAGGCGAGGTTAAAGTCGGTCGAGGTGCCACCACCACCACCTCCGCCGCCACCGCCACCGCCGCTTTCGTTGGGTTCGATGCCGATGATAGCCTGCTGGTTGCGGGAATAGGTGTGCGTGCCAGGATTCAAGCTGTTGATGTAGAAATAGTCATTGTAATAGCCACCCCAGCCCCAGTTGAAGTGGAAATAGTCCCTATAGTCATAACCGTCGCAAACGAAGGCATGGCCGCCCGAGTTGCTGAAACCTCCGTAGACCATAGGACGTGAGTTGTCCAGTTCGTTTTTGAGTAGTTCAATCCATTGGTTGTCGGTATAGTCGTTTTTCTCAACGCCATTCAGGCTGCTCTTGTAGTTGAAATAGGTTTTCAAGGCGGTCTCGGCACAGGGATGGCCGCCTCCGTAGTCGATGATGTAGGCGGCACTGCCATAGTCGGGTGCACCGCTGATGCCGTACATCATGTCGACGGCAACGCCGCAGTGGTACATCAACGTAGCAACGGCACTGTTGGCGCTATTGACGACATTGGGCATGGCGTTCCATTGGTAGTTGACTGCGCTGAAATCCACATAAAGCGTTCCGTATTCAGGATGCGAACTCGGAACGTAGGAGTGTGAACCGTAGCCGTGTTCAGGATAGTTCCAGAACTTCATCACTTGGGCCATGGCAGTGGCTACGCAACCTGTAAGTGTCCGTGAGTGGTCGTTGTTGTCGTAAGGGCATAGGTCGTTGTAGTAAGGGCTTTGGTCCCATTTTGTTTGCACCAGAGGTGATACGGCCTTCTCCGTTTTGACAGGCAACGGATTGTCTTGTCGCAAGCAATCCCATTCGTAGCGAATTCCTTCGGTAGCGGTTGCTTTCATTGCCACGGCAGTCCTGATTTCTTCGGCATAGCCGTCAAGCCAGGCTTTGAAATTGGGAGGGAGAGGTGTCGCATCGAAGTTGTTCTCATAAGAATAGCCCAAGATGGGAAACACACAATCGTCGGCCGCCATGATGACATAGCCTTTGCCTTCAGTGTTGTTGAAGATGAACAATTCGGAATAGCCAAGTTGAGGGGCGATGTTGACAAAACGTGCCTCGTCCGTCTTGTTCCTATAGACAATGCCGTCTCGCACGCCCATGGTGCTGTTCTTCTTCCAAAAGCTTTGGGCGAATTGTTTAGCAGTCGCCTCATCAATGGGAGTCCCCATCAGGGTCAGTCCCAGCGCCATCATCAGGGAAAGGGTAAATAATCGTTTCATAGTGTTATAATTTATTGATTATTAGCAAATAGAATAAAAGCAAGACTCTTTGTTTGCCATCTATATCGAGGCAAAGATAAGCAATTGGAATAAAAAACAAAAAAAATCCCGCCGTTTCCAGCGGGATTTTTTGCAAGCAGTTTAGAAGGTTAATTATGATGTTGCTATCATTTACTTCTTGGATCCGCTTTCTTCAGCAATCTCCTTGTCCTTTTTGTGGCCTTTCATCAAGACATAGGCGAAAGGCGTGGACAGGAATACTGACGAGAAGGTACCAGCGAGTACACCGACCAACAAGGCGAAGATGAAACCGCGGATGGTGTCGCCGCCGAAGATGAAGATGGCGAGCAACACGACCAAGGTCGAACCCGAGGTGTTGAACGAACGGGTCAACGTGCTGTTGACGGCATTAGTCATGTTTTCTTTCCACGAGGCCTTCGGATGCAGGTTGACGTTTTCACGCACACGGTCGAAGATAACCACGGTGGCGTTGATGGAGTAACCGATGACGGTCAGCACAGCAGCAATGAAGCTTTGGTCGACTTCCATGGTGAAGGGTAGGATGTTGTAGAACAACGAGTACATACCCAACACGATGAGGGTGTCTTGCGTCAAGGCCAAAATGGAGGCTACACCATACTGCCACTTCTTGAATCGGATGGCGATATAGACAAACATCAGTGCCAAGGCAACCACGATGGCCCAGATGGACTTGCGCGTGACGTCGCTGGCGATGGTGGCGCCCACTTTCTGGGTGCTCAGGATGCCCACGGTCTCGTCTTCCGATGAGAATTGGTTCATGCTCAAGTTGCTGTTTTGGTATAGGCCTTTCAAGTTTTCATAGAGGATGACTTGGATGACCGAGTCGACGGCGGTGTTGTCGTTGTTGATCAAGAACTTGGTTGTGATTTTCACTTGACCGTTAGTACCGTAGGTCTTCACCTCAGGTGTGGACCAAGGTTCCACTTCTTGGTCTTCTCTCATGGCAAGAGCGCTGTGGATAGCGTTGGCGTCGATAGTGACCTTTGATTCAGCAAGGGCTTCGCGAACGTCTTCAACCTTGATGCTCGGATCGTCGAATTGGACCACATAGTTACGGCCACCCTTGAAGTCGATGCCGAGGTTCAGGCCGCGCAGACCCAGCGAACCCAAACTGATCACCAAGAAGACGATGCAGATGATGAACGAGGTCTTGCGGATGTCGATGAATCTGTAGTGCTTGTCCTGCAAGAAGTTGCGGGTCATATTGGTCGAGAAGCTGATTTCCTTGTCCTTGGACAGCATGCGTTCGAAGATCAAACGGGTGATGAAGATAGACGTGGCCAAGGAGGTAAGGATACCTATGCAGAGGGTGACAGCGAAACTGTGGACAGGACCTGTACCCAAGATGATCAGGATGATACCGGTGATTAAGGTGGTGACGTTACCGTCGATAATGGCGGAATAAGCGTTCTTGTAACCATCTTGCACAGCGAGTTTAATGCCCTTGCCCGCCTTGATTTCTTCCTTGATACGCTCGAAGATAATCACGTTCGAGTCAACGGCCATACCCAAGGTCAACACAATACCTGCGATACCAGGCAGCGTCAGCACTGAACCGAGGCATGCCAGCACACCGAACAGGAAGAACACGTTGACCAACAAGGCGACGTCGGCAACGAAACCGGCTTTCTTGTAGAAGAACACCATGTAAACCAGCACGAGGATGAAGGCGAAGACCATTGACCACATACCTTTTTGAACGGCTTCCTTACCGAGCGAAGGACCAACCACCTGTTCCTCAAGGATTCTTGCAGGAGCAGGCAACTTACCAGCCTTCAGGATGTTGGCCAAGTCTTGAGCTTCTTCGATGGTCATGCCACCGCCGCTGATGGATGAACGGCCGTTGGGAATTTCGCCGTTGACAACGGGATAGCTGTAGACAAGGTCGTCAAGCACGATGGCGATTTGCTTGCCGATGTTCTCGCTAGTGAGGCGTTTCCAAGTCTTGGCGCCTTCGGGGTTCATTTGGATGGTGACCTCCACTTGGTTGTTTTGGCCATAGTCCTGGCGAGCGTCGGTGATGACTTCACCGCCGAGAGCGCACTTGTTGTCGCGCGACATCTTCAGGGCAACGAGGTCGAGGAACTCGCCACCTTCGCCGTTTTCACCAGAATAGGTCTGAGCATCCTTCGTCCAGGCCAACTTGAGTTGGCGAGGGAAGATGTTCATGTTGCGAGCTTCAGCCAGCATGTGGTTGATGTCGGCGGTGTCTTTCACCATGGCGATACCAACGCGGGCGCTATTGCTGTTGAACATCTGAAGTTTGGCGAGCAGGGGATGATTCTTGGACAACTCCTCCATGCTTTGGTCAGCGGCTTGCTCTTCTTCGGTTTTGTTTTCTGTGATCTCGTCCAGCAGGTCGCCAGTGGCAGCGCTGTCGGCAGGTTTAACGGTATCCGTGGCCTCAGCAACCGGGGCGCTTTCTTCTGCGATGGTTTCAGCGCCTTCTTCAACGACGGCTTTTTCAGTCACTTCAGTGCTGTTGAAAGCATCCTTGGCCTTGCGAACTTCAGCCAGCTTGTTGTCGGCTTCGGCAAAATATTGTTGCACCTCGGAGAAGTTATAGGTCTCCCAGAACTCAAGTTGTGCGGTTCCCTGGAGGAGTTTGCGCACACGTTCCGGATCCTTGATGCCAGGCAACTCAACGAGGATGCGGCCAGAGTTCTCCATCTTTTGGATGTTGGGTTGTGCCACACCGAAGCGGTCGATACGAGTGCCCAGAATCTGATAGGAACGGTCGATGGCAGCATCGCTTTCTTCTTTCAAGACCTTCAGCACGTCGGCGTTCGACGAGTTGACGTTGATGCCTTTGTCCTTAAATTCATAAAGGAAAATGGAGACTAGGCTCGCGTTGGGGTCGATTTTCTCGAAAGATTCGCCAAACAGGGTGACGAAGTCGCCTTTGCTCTCTTCTTGCTTTCTGGTGGCCTCTTCCATGGCCTGCAGGAAGACGGGGTCTTGCGAGTCGCCCGACAAGGCCTTGACGATGTCTTTCACCGAGACTTCAAGGGTGACGTTCATGCCGCCCTTCAAGTCCAAACCTAAGTTGATTTCTTTCTCTTTCGCATCACGGTAAGTGAACTTCTTGAATCCCAAGTTGTACACTGTGGTGTTGCTGACCGAGTCTAAAAAATAAGTTTCCTTCTGGTCTCTGAGAAGGTTGAACTGTGACTCGTCTCCATTCGACAGTTTGGTAGCCTCTGCTTCGGCAAACTTCTCAGCCTTCCTTTCCACACGCTTCGTCACCAAAGTGAACGAGAGTTGGTAGAGAAAGATGAGCGCGAAGATGATGGCTATCGTCCTGATTGCTCCTTTGTTTTGCATTGTAAAACTGTTTTAATTATTTGACTTTTAATTTATTAAATTTCAATAATAGTCTTTTTACTCCATTACGAGCCTGCAAAAATACGAAATATTTCTATTTATATTTCAACCACTTGAAAATTTCCTTGTAAGAAAGTTTTTTTCCATACATCAAAATGCCCGTGCGGTAAATCTTGGCTGCTATCCATGTCATCAACACGAAAGTGCCTGCAAGGAGCACAACGGAGAGCACGACTTGCCAAATGGGCACACCGAATGGAATCCTGACCATCATCGAGATGGGGGAGGTGAAGGGGATCATAGAGAGCCATACGGAAAGGCTGCTGTCTGGGTTGTTGACGATGTAGAATGAGGAGATGATGGCGACGATGAGCGGAACGGTAATGGGCAGCGTGAACTGCTGTGAATCAGTGTTGTTGTCGACAAGCGACCCTACCGCTGCATATAACGTGGCATAAAGAAGGTAACCTAAGATGAAGAAAACCATAAAACTGCAAATGATAGTGCCGAAATCAATGGAATGCACGATTTGCATGATGCCTTGTACGCTTTCGTTGCTCATGGCGTCGTTGGCGGTGATTTCTTGTGTCATCAAGGTGCCTGACGACAGGATCTCGGGATTGTTGAGTCCCATGAAGGCAGAGAAACCAAGATAGAGTGCACCCGTGAGCAGGATCCATAGCACAAATTGTGTTAGCGCTACCAGTGACACGCCGATGATTTTGCCCATCATCAACTGGAAAGGCTTCACCGAACTGACGATGACTTCGATGATGCGATTGGTTTTCTCCTCCGACACGCCTTGCATCACTTGCCCACCAAAGAAAATGATGAACATATACACCAGCATGGACAATCCGATGCCGAGAGCGAACTGCACTTTTGTGAAGGTCTCTTTCTCGTTGCCTTTGTCGTCCATGCGCATGATGGAAAGATTCACCTTGGTCTTCACCGCGCTGACGATTTCTGGGTCGACGCCTTGGGCCATCAGTTTCTGGTCTTCGATCTCCTTTTGCATGACATTGCTGATGTAGGTCTCCACTTCCATCGGCACTTGCCGTATGCTGTAAACGATGGCGTTTGACGGGATGTTCAATTGAGTGGGCGGCACATAGAGCGCCATGTCGAAGATGCCTGTTTTCACCAACTCTTTCACTGAGTCAATAGGTTGGCTAGGCATGATTACAAAAGAGTGTTCCTTGGTGTCTTGGAAGCGGCTCTCGAACCAATGGCTCTCGTCGACGACCGCCACGCGCATGTGCTCGTTGCCGCTGTGCAGGGCAAGCATGATGGGGATGATGTATATGGCCGCCATCAGGATGGGCCCTAGGAAGGTCAGGATGAGGAAACTGCGCTTGCGCACGCGCGTCACATATTCTCGCTTGATGATGAGTTCGATCTTGTTCATGAGACTTGGTTTTGGGATTGCACTTCGCGTATGAAGATGTCGTTCATCGAGGGCAGCACTTCTTTGTAGGCGACGAGTTGCCCGATTTCCAGCAATTGGTTGATGAGTTCGTTTGGCGAGGCGCTGAAAAGGGTGAGTTTGGTCTCGTCGGGGAGATCGGTGGCTTCCACTTTTATATTATTATAGGTGTCGGCCACCGCCATGACTTTGCTAAAATCATCGCAGCGCACCACGATTTCCCTTTGATGGGTGTCATGTTGCCGCTTGATGTCGCCTACACGTCCTTGCAGGATGCTCTTGCCATGGTTGATCAGCGTGATGCTGTCGCATAGTTCCTCAACCGAGGCCATGTTGTGAGTGGAGAGCAGGATGGTAGCGCCTTTGCTGCGCAAATCCAGGATGGCTTCCTTCAGAAGGTTGGCATTGATGGGGTCGAAACCGCTGAAGGGCTCGTCAAAAATGAGAATTTCAGGTTCATGGATGACGGTGGTGATAAACTGAACCTTCTGCTGCATGCCTTTTGACAGTTCCTCTACTTTTTTGTCCCACCAACCGCCAATTTCAAACTTGTCGAACCATTCCTTGAGTCTTTTCTGGGCTTCGTTCTTCTTAATGCCTTTCAGTTCGGCCAAATAAATGGCTTGTTCGCCTACTTTCATTTTCTTGTAGAGGCCGCGTTCTTCGGGAAGATAGCCGATGTGTGCGATGTGTTTCTGGCAGAGGCTTTCGCCGTTGATGAGCACTTCGCCGCTGTCGGGGGCAGTGATTTGGTTGAGAATGCGTATGAGTGTGGTCTTGCCAGCGCCATTAGGACCCAAAAGACCGTATATGCACTGTCCTGGAATGTCAATGCACATACGGTCTAAGGCGATGTGGTCGGCGTATTTCTTGGTGACCTCGTTGACGGATATTTTTGTCATTTCTTGTTGGTATAAACATGAGACTATAATGGACGGTCTTTTTTCCTTTTAGCGTCATGGCGGAGGAACATCCGCCATCTCCTGAACATGAAGGAGTACCTTTTTGTTCAGGAGATTGCGGGTCAAGCCCGCAATGACGGCAGGAAAACAAGCCCATAGTCTCACGTCAATTAAAGTAGTCCTTAATCTTACTGAAAAAACTCTTCTCCTCGGCAGTGGGGTTGGGCTTGAAGTTGTCCGACTGGGCGAGTTGCTGCAGCAGCTCTTCCTCTTTTTTGTTGACTTTCTTTGGTATCCACACGTTGACGTTGACGAGCATGTCGCCACTTCCGTAACCGTTGAGGATGGGCAAACCTTTGCCCCTCAGTCTCAATACTTTGCCACTTTGTGTGCCAGGGGCAATCTTCACCCGTACTTTGCCGTCAACGGTAGGCACTTCTGCTTGGGTGCCCATAATGGCTTCTGGGATGGTGATGAACAAGTTGTAAATCAGGTTGTTCTCGTCGCGCTCGAAGTCGGGGTGCTGTTCTTCTTCGATGAGGACGAGCAGGTCGCCATTCACACCGTTGTGAGGACCGGCGTTGCCTTTGCCGCGCACGGTGAGTTGCATGCCTTCTCCAACGCCGGCAGGGATGTCGATATCAATGATTTCATCACCTTTCATGACGCCCTCGCCGCCGCAGTGTTGACATTTCTTCTTGATGATGGTGCCACGACCACTGCAGGTTGGACATACTGAGGCGGTCTGCATCTGCCCGAAGAAGCTGTTGACGGTCTGCACAACTTGACCGCGACCGTGGCAGGTGGGACAGGTCTCAGTGGAGCCGTCTTCCGAACCGCTGCCGTGGCAATGCGTGCAAGCGACATACTTGCTCACCTTGATTTTCTTTTTCACGCCGTGTGCAATCTCTTGCAGGTTGAGTTTCACCTTCACACGGATGTTGGATCCGCGTTGCTTGACGGTGCCGCCTCGGCTGCCACCGCCTCCAAAACCGCTGAATCCACTGAATCCGCCACCGAAGTCGAAACCTCTGCCGAACACGCTGTTGAGGATGTCGTTCAGGTCGAAGTCGCCAAAACCGCCAAAGCCGGCGCCACCACTGGCCGAACCGCCATCCATGCCGGCAAAGCCATAGCGGTCATAACGCGCCTTCTTGCTTTCGTCGCTTAAGACGGAATAGGCCTCCGAGGCTTCCTTGAAGTTTTCCTCGGCGGTCTTCTTCTCGGCGTCGGTGCCGTTTACCCATTTGTCTGGGTGCCACTTTAAGGCGGCCTTGCGGTAGGCGCTCTTTATCTCGTCGGGCGTGGAGTTCTTGTTGACCCCCAACACCTCGTAGTAATCTCTTTTTTCTGCCATTATCTATTTTCCTTTCTAATCTGCTTTTCCATTGACCAATGAAAACCATCCTGTTGTCTTAATCGTCATGGCGGAGAGACATCCGCCATCTCCTGCGCTTGAAGACAATCCTTTTATCGCAGGAGATTGCGGATCGAGTCCGCAATGACGTTTTAAGCGGGGCTTTGTCCTTCTCAGTTAGTTACCAACCACGACTCTCGCGAAGCGTATCACCTTGCCGTTCAGTTTGTAGCCCTTTTGGATGACATCCAGGACTTTGCCTTTCTTGTCTTCTTCGGGAGCGGGAATCATCGTCAGCGCTTCGTGTTCGTCGGTGTTGAACTCGGCGCCCGTTGCCTCAATCTCTTCCAACCCTTTCTTTTTCAACATGTCTTTCAGTTTGTTGAAAATCAGGGTGACACCTTGTATGTCAGTCTCGTTGCCGTTTTTCTCCATGTTTTGCAGGGCGCGCTCAAAGTCGTCTAACACGGGCAGAATGTCTTTGATGACGCTCTCCGATGCTGTGGCGGTAAGGTCAATCTTTTCTTTCGCTGTGCGCTTGCGGTAGTTGTCGAACTCAGAGAACAGGCGCAAGTATTTGTCATTCAGTTCAGCATATTTTGCCTTTTCTTCTTCCAATGCTTTCTCTTGGGCGTGACGGATTTTGAAACGTTTCGGCTTTTTTTCTGAAACATTGTCACTCTTGGTCTCTTCCACTACGGTGTTTTCTTCTTGTTTCGGTTGCTCTTCGTCATGCTCTTGAGTGCTCTCCATGTCGGGGTTGGCGGTGCCATTCATAGCATCGTCTTGATTGTTAACGTTTTCGTTTTTGTTCATGATATGTGTGTGTTGTTATTTTTCTTATTTGAGTTTTGGCATATCAAATCCTTTGCCAAAGCTTGGCCTTTGACAAAATGGCAGAATGTAATAAGGAGGGTTTATAGACGTTCAATGAGCGGTCCGCCTATACTGAGGGCGTTGACGCGCTTGTCGATGTATTGGTAGCCGCGCTCAATTTGGTCACTGTTGTCGATGATGCTGTCGCCTTTGGCTGAGAGGGCAGCAATGAGCAGGGCGACGCCGGCACGGATGTCGGGTGAGGCCATCCGGATGCCTCTAAGGGCGTGGGCACGGTCGAGACCGATGACGTTGGCGCGGTGTGGGTCGCAGAGGATGATCTGCGCGCCCATGTCGATGAGCTTGTCAACAAAGAACAGGCGGCTCTCAAACATCTTTTGGTGGATAAGCACGGTGCCTTTGGCTTGGGTGGCCACCACCAAAACGATGCTGATTAAGTCAGGCGTGAAGCCAGGCCATGGGGCGTCGGCCACGGTGAGTATGCTGCCGTCCATGAAAGTCTGTACTTCGTAGTGCTCCTGTGCGGGGATGAAGATGTCGTCGCCATGGTATTCCATTTGGATGCCGAGTTTGCGGAACACGTCGGGGATGATGCCCAATTGTGCAATGCCAGCATTCTTGATGGTTATCTCGCTTCCTGTCATGGCAGCCATGCCGATGAAACTGCCCACTTCAATCATGTCGGCCAAAAGGGTATGGTCGGTGCCATGCAAACGACTTACGCCTTGGATGGTCAAGAGGTTGGAACCTACGCCTTTGATATTGGCGCCCATGTTGTTGAGCATGGTGCAAAGCTGCACCAAATAGGGTTCGCAAGCGGCATTGAAGATGGTGGTGGTGCCTTGTGCCATCACGGCCGCCATAACGATATTGGCAGTGCCAGTGACAGAAGCCTCGTCAAGGAGCATGTAACAGCCTTTCAGTCCGCCTTGTTGAACGCTAACCTGGTAGTTGTTGAAATCAAAGATGGCACCGAGTTTCTGCAAACCGATGACGTGGGTGTCGAGTCGTCTGCGACCTATTTTGTCGCCTCCTGGTTTGGGCATGTAGGCCTTGCCAAAGCGGGCAAGCATGGGACCAGTCATCATCACGCTACCGCGCAACTTGGATGCAGTGCTTTGGTAGTCCATCCCGTTGAAATAGCCGAAATCGATGTTTTTGGCTTGGAGAATGATGTCGTGCCGAGTAGGTCGCTCAATGTCAACGCCCATGCCTTCCAAAAGGGCAATCAGGTTGTTGATGTCAAGTATGTCAGGAAGGTTGTGAATGGCGACTTTTTCTTCGGTGAGAAGACAGGCACAGAGGATTTGCATGGCCTCGTTTTTTGCGCCTTGTGGGATGATTTCGCCCTGCAGCTTGCCGCCGCCTTTTATCTTCAGTGATGCCATTTTAATGCTGAATTAGGAATGCTGAATTAGGAATGCCAATAATTCCGCATTCCTCATTCCTCATTTATTATTAAATTTTTCCCATTTCTTGCATGCGTTTCTTGTACGCTGGATTGTTGGGGTTGTTCATGTTTGCCTTCAGGTTCGGCACTTTCTTTTTCTTCTTTTTGCCTTGCTGCTGTGTTTTGGGTTGCTGTTGCGCTTTGCCTGAGGGCATTTCGCTGCTGGCGCTGAGTCTCGATTCGTCGGTGATGACCAGGCGTCCACCGCTGATGCTTTTTAAGTCGTCGATGATCACTTGGTCGCTGACCACGCTCTTGTTCCACTCCAGATAGTCGCGTTTCATCTGGGCGGCTAACGAGTAGGCAAGTGCCTCGCGGATTTCATCGTTTTCTTCCTGCGATGCGGCCTCAATCATCTTGATGAGGTATTGGCCGTAATGGCCAAATTTTATAGTGTTGTTTTGATATCCAATATGTTGAGGCTTTTTTTGCTGTTCAATGGGTGTGGGAGGAGCATAGGGACTGTCTAAGTCAAGGGTGTAACCCGATATCATGTAGAGATGGTCCCAGAGTTTGTGCTCGTAGTCGCTTGACTGTTTGATGCTTGGGTTCATTTGCACCATCACGCTGATGATGTAACGGGCCGCTTCGGTGCGTTGCTCACGGTCCTCAATTTCAGGCAGTTTTTTGATCATTTCTTGGATGCAGCGGCCATATTCTGAAATGACAATCTGCTCTTTTTCTGTATTGTAGGTTAATCCTGGTTTGTTCATCGTGATTCAATTTTGGTGCAAAGGTATTGATTTTTCCTTTAATAGCAAGAATAAAAATGGATGCAGGTTTGCTCTGATATCAAGAGATTCCCTGCGGGAAAGGAGTATCAAATAAATGTAACACGCGGCGGTTTGAAGCGTTTTCGATTCGTAAGCGTTATATGCCGCCGCATGTAAAACACTGTCACTACTCCATTCCCATCGGGAATCTTATTCCTTTATGATTCCCAACCGCGCAAACTTCAGCATAAGCATCTTGACGCCTGCAGTGTCGAAGCGAACGCTGGCCTTCTTGTTGGCGCCTGCGCCCTCGATGCTGAGGATGGTGCCGGCGCCGAACTTGGAATGCATCACGCGCATGCCTTCCTGCAAGAGGTCGGGATTGGATGGCTCTAGGTTTTGAGGCACGGTGGGTTGGTTAGCGGTTGGTTTTGAGATAGACGTGCTAGATATGTTGCGGAAACCATGCTGCTCGGGCTCGTTGATGCGTCTGCCAAATGGTCGTCCACCCAACGACGATGTGCCTCTGAACGAGGCTTTTTGCGTTTGCTCAATGAGACTGGCGTCGATCTCGTCGACGAAGCGCGAGCGTTCGCTGAGGGTGAGGTTGCCGTAGCGGTAGCGCTGTTCGGCATAACTCAGCGTGAGTTTGGTCATGGCACGGGTGATGGCCACATAGAACAGGCGCCGCTCCTCTTCCAATTCTTCTCTCGTGCTGAGGCTGAGGATGCCTGGGAAGAGGTTCTCTTCCATGCCGACGACATATACATAGGGGAATTCCAAGCCTTTGGCGGAGTGTATGGTCATCAGGCTGACGTAGTCTTCGTCGGGGTCGTCTTTTTTCATTTCGCTGTCGGTGAGCAAGGCCACGTCTTCCATGAACTGCACCAGGTCGACGCGGGCGGTCTCGCCAGTGGTCTCATCCACCTGACGGTCGCTGAATTCCATGATTGCATTGAGCAGTTCCTCAACGTTCTCCACTCTTGAGATGCCTTCGGGGGTGTCATCCTCCTTCAGCACCTTGATGAGCCCGATGGTGTTGGTGATGTGCTTGGCCAGTTCGAAGGCATTCATCTTTTCTTGCAAACTCTGGAAACTCTTGATCATCACCATGAAGTCGCGGAACTTGTTTACCGTGCCCATGTTGAAGTCCTGGGGAAACACGTTGTTTTCCATGCACTTCCAGATGCTTGTGCGTTGTTCATTGGCGGTAACCATCATGCGCTCGATGCTAGTTTTGCCAATGCCTCGGGCAGGGTAGTTGATGATACGAAGCAGTGCCTGTTCGTCCTCGGGGTTGATGACGACGCGGAAGTAAGCGAGCAGGTCCTTGATCTCCTTGCGGTCGTAGAACGAGAGGCCGCCATATATCTTATAAGGTATGTTCTGCTTGCGCAGCGCTTCTTCCATCGAACGGCTTTGTGCGTTGGTGCGGTAAAGGATGGCGAAACTCTTGTTGGGCAGGTGGCGGGTCATCTTGTACTGGAAGATGCTGTTGGCCACCATGGTGCCTTCTTCCGTGTCGCTGTTGGCGTGGATTAGGCCGATGAGTTCGCCTTTTTCCTTGTCGCTCCACACCTTTTTCTTGATTTGGTCCTTGTTGTGGGCGATGACGGCATTTGAGGCGTTGACGATGTTTTGTGTGGAGCGGTAGTTTTGCTCCAGTCGTATGAGTTTATAGTCGGGGTAGTCGTTCTTGAAGTTGAGTATGTTTTGAATGTTGGCGCCGCGGAAGGCGTAGATGCTTTGGGCATCGTCGCCGACTACGCAAATGTTCTCGAACAGCGCTGCGATGCGTTTCACGATGAGGTATTGGGCGTAGTTGGTGTCTTGGTACTCATCGACGAGGATGAACTTAAAGTGGTTCTGGTACTTGTAAAGCACATCGGGGTTGTCGCGCAAGAGCACATTCGTGAAATAGAGGATGTCATCGAAATCCATGGCGTTGGCACGGTGCAACCGGTCGTTGTAAAGCTTGAATAGTTGAGCGATGAGCGGTTTGTTGGCCTTGCGGTCTGCTTCCTGGATGTCGAGGTTGTTGAGGTAGTCTTCGGGTGAGAATAGGCTCGACTTGGCTGAGGAGATCCGCGCCAACACTTGCTTCGGGGGATATACTTTTGTGTCGAGACTTAGGTCTTTGAGAATCTGTGTGATAAGGGTCTTGGAATCGTCGGTGTCATAGATGGAGAAGTTGGACGTGAAGCCAATCTTCTCCGCTTCGATGCGCAGGATGCGGGCGAAGATGGAGTGGAAGGTGCCCATCCACACGTTGCGTGCGTCGCTGGCGTTGACGAGTTGCATGATACGTTCCTTCATCTCGCGGGCGGCCTTGTTGGTGAATGTGAGGGCCATGATGCTGAAGGGGTCGATGCCCTCTTGGATCATGTAAGCGACACGGTAGGTGAGGGCGCGGGTCTTGCCCGAACCTGCGCCGGCAATCACCATCACGGGGCCTTCAATAGTGGTAACAGCCTCTCTTTGAGGCTCGTTGAGGTCTTTCAATAAGTCAATCATGGGTTGCTCGTTTGAAACGCAAAAATAATAAAAATCTGGATAGGAGAGAAGGGTTTTATAAAGATTGTTGATAGAGAGTCGGCGATGAGACCGTAGTGTTTCTTTGTGGGTAAAAAAATC
>JAEEGK010012422.1_pt1 | contig 19356 bp, 17 predicted proteins | sample 8958771 | NCBI WGS metagenome assembly JAEEGK01 (sample SAMN16246547, study PRJNA631951) | gut metagenome | biome: gut microbiome; feature: rumen; material: SC-attached | host: Bos | place: Iran: Karaj | collected 2018-10
TTACCTAGTGAATTAAAAAAATTACCTCTTGTTCCAGTTGAATTACAACCTAAATATAAAGTTGTTGGTAATATAACACCAAATGATAAAGAATTAGATATAAATAATCGTGCTAGAAGCGCAAAATTAAGGATAATTGAAAGGATAGGATAATATGAAGGGTTTGACTAAAGGAGAAAAATTATTATATGTTTGCGGTATTTTATGCTTTGCATTAGTAATATTTATTAAAGCATTCTTTGGTGCTGGTATTGGCAATTTTAAAATGGCTAACGAACAAATAAAGGCTGAAATTAATAGTGAAAAGAAAAATGTTGAAAGTTTAACTATGCAAGTTAATGAACTAACTAGTTATGATCGCGTTAAAGAGGTTGTCAAAGAACTTGGTTTGGCGTATAATAATGATAATATCGTAGTTATCAATGATTAGAAGGTGAAGAATATGAAAACAGGAAATAGTATATGGAAAACTCCTACGAGAATTTTTGTTATATTTCTTGTTTTTATTTTTGTTTTATTTATTCAATATGTATATGTAGCATGTTCACCTAATGTATATGGTATTAATATGCAAAAGTTTGCTTCTTTAAGAAATACGTATTCAGGTGTTTTATATGCTAAAAGAGGTACTATATATGATAAAGATAGCAATATCTTAGCTAATGATGTTACGAGTTATACCGTTATAGCTTATCTTGATCCTAGCCGAACAGGTTCTTCTAAAACTTTATATCATGTGTCTGATAAACAAAAAACAGCTGAGGCTTTAGCGCCTATTATTAATATGAGTGTTGAAGATATATATTATTTATTAGATCAAGATGTCTATCAGGTTGAATTAGGTCCTGGTGGTAGAGGAATAACTGAATTAACAAAGAAGAAAATTGAAGATTTAGAACTTCCTGGTATTGATTTTATCGAAAGTTATAAAAGATACTATCCAAATGGTGATTTCGCATCTAACATTATTGGATATACTAAAATGAAAGATATTGAAGTTGAAATAGGTGGAACAACACGTGTTGAAAGTGGTTTAGTAGGTGAATTGGGTATCGAAGTGAAATATGATGATATTTTAAGAGGTACTAATGGATATACTAAATATCAACAAGATAGATATGGTGTTAAAATACCGGATACAAAAGAGGAAAAAATTGATCCTATAAATGGATCTGATATATATCTAACGATTGATTCTAATATTCAAAGAATTTTAGAAAATGCATTGGACGAAGTAGAACAATACAAACCAGAATGGATGACTATTAGTGTTATGGATGCTAAGACAGGTGATATTTTAGGTTCAGCTTCTATGCCATCATATGATCCTAATATTTTAAATATAACGGAATGGGAAAATCCTTTAACTTCATATGTATATGAACCTGGAAGTGTTATGAAAATATATACTTATATGTGTGCTGTTGAAAAGGGGACATATAAAGGCGATGAAATATATCCTTCAGGAAGTATTAGTTTTAAAGATACTACAATATATGATTGGAATGAAACAGGTTGGGGAGATATTACTTATGATTTTGGTTTTGAAATGTCAAGTAATGTTGCCGTATCTTATATCATGGAGAAGTTTTTAACTAGTGGTGAACTACAAGCTTGTTATGAAAAGTATGGCTTTGGTTCTGAAACTAATATTGAATTACCTCGTGAATTAACAGGAAGCGTTACTTTTAAAGCTAGAGAAAATGGTTACTTACGTGATTATTATCCTGTTGAGGTTGCTAATGCATCTTTTGGACAAGGTATTTGGACAACACCTGTACAACATTTACAAGCTTTAAGTATTATTGCTAACGATGGATATATGGTTCAACCACATATCATATCTAAGATAACAAGTAATGGCGAAGTTACTTATGAAAGAGAAGTAACTAAAAAACAAGTTGTAAGTAGTTCTACAACTGATAAAATTAATGAATTGATGTACAATACAGTTCATGATGGTGCTAACTATTCAACAGGTAGATATTATGATGTTGAAGGTTTGGAAGTTATTGGTAAAACAGGAACAGCTGAAATATATGAAGAAGGTTCATATGCTGACAAATATATTTATTCTTTTTCAGGTATGTTTCCTAAGGATGATCCTGAAATTATTGTCTTTGTATCTATTAAAGAACCTTCCACACCTACAGCTATTCGTACTATAACTAAAAAAGTTCTTGAATCTATTGGAAATTATAAAGGTTTATTAAGTAACAATACATCTTCTGATAGTCCTTCTAAATTCCAAATGCCATCTTACATAAATAAAAATCTTGAAGATGTTTTATCTGATTTAGGTGATATGAAAGTTAGAGTTATTGGTAATGGTGATAAAGTAATTAAACAATATCCTAAAGCTTTTGCTACTATCTTAAGTAATGAAGAAATAGTATTAATAACAAATGGTGAGATAGATATTCCTTCATTGGTTGGCTACTCTAGAATTAAAGCTATATCTATATTGAATTTATTAGATATGGAATATGAAATAGAGGGTTATGGTTTTGTTGTAGAACAACTTAATGAAGATAAGATAAAACTTGTCTTAAAAGAAAAATACACCATTAATTGAAGCATTGACTGAATCAATGCTTTTTTGTTATAATTTATTAAGATAGAAGGTATATAAATGAATAATAAGGGATTTGCTGTAAGTGGTATTATATATTCAGTATTAGTATTATTTTTAATACTTGTGCTAGGTCTATTAAGTCTTAATGGTGGCCGTAAAGTTGTTTTGGATAGATTGAAAAATGATGCCTTAGACTATATTAATGGTGAAGTTCGTAATAATGATTATGGTATTGGTATCACATCTTTAAAAGTAAAAAGTATAATAGGTAATGCTTTAGAAACAAGAAGTAGTGAATATACGAAAGATAAAGTTATAATGTATGTTAGTTTACCTAGTAATTCATCTATAACTTATGATGTTGAAATATATAATGAAACAAGTTATATTTACGATATATTATCTATTGCTTTTGATGCATCATCAGGTATCACAGCTGCAACAACTCTTGAAGCTTTAGATTCTATTGAAGCATCAAGTATTCATAAATTTACGATTACTTTGTCAAATAATAGCAATATTACTAAGTCTGGTATGGTCGCTTGTCGATATAGTTATGGTGAACATTTATTAGAACATGTTGTGGCAGAATATAATCAAACTAGAACTAATGAATTTAGAGTACCTTATACAGGTATATATCAATTAGAAGTATGGGGTTCAGAAGGAAATGTTTCATCTATGGGTGGTATAGCAGGTACGGGAGGCTATGCTACAGGATATATTAAAGCATCTGAAGGTGAAATGTTATATATAACTTTAGGAAGTAGTAAAGGCTTTAATGGCGGCAATAATGGTAATATGTCAGGTGGTGGCGCTACTCATATAGCTATAACTGATAGAGGAGAGTTAAAAAACTTTATAGATAATACTGAAGATATATTGATTGTTGCTGGTGGTGGCGGTAGCGCAGAAAGATTTCAAGGTGGCCATGGTGGTGGATATATAGGAGGTACTGCTTCAGCTTTAACTGAATTTGGTGGTGGCTCTAACTGTGCAATTGCTTCTGGTGGATCACAAATATCTGGTGGGATAGGCGCTGAAGGTAGTAAATATCCTTTTAATGGCAATAAAGATGGTTCTTTTGGCTTTGGAGGAACTGGCAAATCCGATGTTAATCCGGCAACAGGTATAATTGATGGCGCATGTTCAGGTGGAGGCGGCTTCTTTGGTGGAGGAGGAGTCACTTACTGCGGAGGTTCAGGTGGTGGTTCTGGATACATTGCCAATACAAGACTTTATAATAAACATATGGCATGTATTAATTGTGAAACATCTGATGAAGAGAGTATTAAAACAATCGAAACAACATGTTCTAGTGATACAGCTAAATCCGATTGCGCTAAATTAGGTAGCGGCTATGCCCGTATAACGTTCATAAGTAGAAGCATTGACTAATTCAATGCTTTTTTGTTATAATTAATCATGATAGAGGGTATAAAAAATGAATAAAAAGGGATTTGCTGTAAGCGGTATTATTTATTCGATATTAGTATTATTTTTAATACTTGTATTAGGTTTATTGAGCCTTAATGGTGGCCGAAAGCTAGTATTAGATCGATTAAAAAATGATGCTTTAAGTTATGTTAATAAAGAACCTTTAGCAGGTAATATCGAAGTTATTGATTTAAAAGTTGCAAGTAAAACAAATGGTGCTTCTGAATTGAATAGTAGCTTTAGAGATGATAAGTTAGCTATTGAAATTAATTTGCCCAGCAATGCGACAATAGAATACGAGGTAAATATATATAACGCAAATTTAACTGAACAAGTTATTTCTTCTCTTGATATAGTTAAAGATAATGCTAATATTGATGTATCATTGGATAGTAATAGGTTACTTAAAGCTAATTCATCAACTAAATTTACGATTATATTTAAAAATACCAGTGGTTCAGCGCAAACATGTAGCATTGTTCTTACATATGTATTTGGACCTTCAAGTTATACTATAGCGTTTGATGCCAATGGTGGTAATATAGCACAAACAACTAAAACAGTAAACTATGGTGAGGCTTATGGTTATTTGCCAACGCCTACAAAAGAAGGATATATATTTAAAGGATGGCATAGCGGTAATTTATTTGATAAGGATGATTTTCCTGATATGTCTGATAAATATATTGATGGAGCTGGAGAATTGGTTGCTCATGGGGAATATAATGTATATAAAGTTTATGTAAAGCCTAATACAACATATACCATAACAAATTCAGGACAATCTTTTAGACCAGGATATGTTATATATGATAAGAATGATAATTATGTAATTGGTGAAAACTATAACAATAGAACTCATGTTACTTTTACAACACCGAATAATGCTTCATATATAAAGTTTTCTGTTGTTAGTTTATCTTCATCATATCGTTACGATAAAGAAATATTTAAGATAGAAGAAGGTTCTACTTTTGTTAAATATGAGCCATATTATATTACAGAAGATACATTGGTATCACAGTATGAAACTCATACTTTGGTTGCTATGTGGGCACCAATAGTTGATGTAAGACAGGAAACTATTAATGGTAAAAACTATATTGCCATGGATACATATGATAAATATAGTCCTATTAAAGAGGTAAAAACAGCAAGTGGTGTTGTCATACCAAGGAATGAAAAAGAACTTAAAATATACGTAAATGGCTATGAAACATCTACTACAGCTGATCCTAATGATTACGCAAAAATATTAACTGATGCAGGTTATACTAATTTTACAATTAGCAATATAACTTATCCTTCACTAAGTGATTTATTAGCTGAGGGCTATAATGTCTTTATTGAAAGTGAACATGTATGGTCAGCTTCAGCAAAGATTAATAATTATTTCAACGGTGGTATAAATGTTATTTCAATTGGTAATGATACAACTACGTTATCGTTGATTGAATCATATGCACATAGTAATAGTGGAGAAAACAATGGAACTTTTACAGTTAAGGTAAGTAATAATATGATAAAAAAACTAGGTGATATACTTGGCGCAGGTACGTCTAATGATTCACGAAATAACATAAAATTTATTGATGGTGTGGAAGTTTTATGCGAAGAATCTACGCCTAATGGCACATATGATGCTGTAGGATATTATGCCGCTAATGGTGCAAAATGGATACATAGCCAATATGCGATGTCAGCGAGTGGGTTGAAGCAATATATTGCAGGAGCATTAAATTATATGAGCAATAAGGGTTTATATTATTATGAGGTACCTGCAACAGGTACATATAAATTTGTTGTTACTGATACTTTTGATAATGTAGCAAATATTTCTTATACAGTGCAATAAAATAATTTTATAACATAAGATAGAATGGGATGATAAAATGAATAAAGAAATAGAGTTGATGGTTAATATTTTTAAGACTTTAGATTTTGAGTTTGAAATAATGGATTCAAATGAAAATTTAATATATAAAACAGATTTATATGATGCTATCAAAAGCTTAGGTGAAAAGGCCTATTATAAAGAAAAATATTATGATTATATAAATAAAAATATTGAAATAGATGATGTTACATACTATTTAAATATATATAGTGATGTAACTAAATATCAAAAAGCTATCATGATGTTACAAGAAGATGCTTTAACAACTTTACCTAATAGATATGCTTTAGAGTCTTTCTTAGATAATCGAGTAAGTGATAACTATATAACAGTTATATGTGATTTAGATGATTTTAAAAATATCAATGATACATATGGACATCTTCAAGGTGATGCGGTATTGAAACAATTTGGTATTATCTTAAAACGTTTATTATCACAAAATATCTTTGTTGGTAGATATGGTGGGGAAGAGTTTGTTATGTTCTTCCGTAATACAGATTTAAAAACAGTCAAAAGAATTCTTACAGGTATAAGATATGAAATGACTAAACATGAGGATTTATATAATGAAAATTATGTTATTAAAATGTCTTGTGGTTTATATTGTACATCTAAAGAAGATAGTTTAAATGAATCTATTAAACAAGCTGATTTAGCGCTTTACTATGTTAAAAACAATGGTAAAGATGCTGATGCTGTTTATAACGCTGAAACAGATATGTGTTATATTATCGAATAATTGAAGATTAATTCTTCAATTTTTTATTTATTTAAGGTATAATTATATTATGATATATGAATTAGATGGAAAAAAGATAAATGTTGAAATTGTTAAAAAAAACAACAAAAATACGTACATAAGATATAAGGAAGGAAAGATATATGTAACGACTAATTATTTTTGTAGTAAATTATATATTAAACATTTATTAGATAAAAATAGAGATTATTTATTAAAAATGGTTAACCAAAGTTTAAGACGTGATGAGATGAATAATAGTTTTTATTATTTAGGTAAAAAATATGATATCGTCAAAGCTAATTTTTTTGATATGGATGATGATAGAATATATGTGTCTAGTGAAGAAGAATTAAATAAATGGTTAAAAAAACAAATAAGTATAATATATAAATCAAGATTAGATTATATATATAGCTTATTTGAGGAAAAAATACCTTATCCTAATTTGAAAATAAGAAAGATGAAAACAAGATGGGGTGTTTGTAATAGAAAAAATAATAATGTTACATTGAATAGTGAATTAATTAAATATGGTTATGATCAAATTGATTATGTTATAACGCATGAACTGTCACATTTTGTGCATTTTAATCATTCAAAAGAGTTTTGGAATTTAGTTGGTAAGTATTGTAAAGATTATAAAAAAATAAGAAAGTCTTTAAAATAATCGACATAATTCTTAAACTTTTTTTGTTATATTTAAATATGGTGATTATAATGAAGGTTAAATTGTTTGATGAAAATCATGAGAAGGATTTAGAGGATAGTATAAATAAATTTATTGGTGATAAGGATGTTATTGATATTAAATATCAAGTTGCAATAAGTATAAATGGAGAGGAACAATTATATTGTTTTACAGCTATGATTATATATGATTAGATACATTTAATAGAATACCCATGGATATTAAGCTTACAAGTAATGATGAGCCACCATATGATAAAAAGGGTAGTGTAACACCGGTAACAGGTATTAAACCGGTAACGACCATAAGATTTAAAACGGCTTGAAAGATTAATTGGAATGTTAAACCAAAGGATAAGTATTTACCAAATAGATCATTACTTTTTCTTGATATTTTGAATCCTAGATAACCAATAATAGCAAATAACAAGACAACTATTAAGCATCCTATAAAACCTAACTCCTCACTTATGATGGAAAAAATAAAATCCGTTTGGGGTTCGGGTAAAAAGAAATGTTTTTGTCTTGAATTACCAAAACCATACCCAAATAAGCCTCCTGGACCTATAGCGTATAGACTTTGAATAATTTGAAAACCACTTCCTAAAGGATCACTCCAAGGGTTTAAAAAGGATAGTATTCTCGTTAAACGATAGGGAGCTATAATAATTAAGGCAGTGACTCCTAAAAGTCCTATAATGGCTGCTATAATAAAAAATTTAATATTCATACCAGCTATAAAAAGAATGCCAATAACGGACATAACTAAGATTGTTCCTGTTCCAAAGTCGGGTTGTAACATAATAAGGGCAAATATAGCTAGGGTTAGTAACGATATACCAATGATATCTTTAAAGGTTTTTATTTTATTTTTACTAACATAGGATGATGTGAAAATAATGATACCTATTTTAGCAAATTCACTTGGTTGGATACCAAAAGAACCAATACCAAACCAGCTTCTACTACCATTACGTATGGTTCCAAGACCAGGAATTAAAACAAGTATTAATAAAATGATACATGATAGAATGATTTTTTTGTCCTTAGATAAATACAAATGGTAATCTATTTTACTTATAATGGTCATGATAATTAAACCAATAATTAAAAATATAATTTGATGTCGTACGTATTTATATGCATCATTGTATTTGTATAATGACCAAATGGATGATGATGAATATATCATAACGATACCTAATAAACTAATTAAAATAATGGTTAATAATAGATATTTTTTCATATGATACCGCCTAATCCTAAAGCTAGTAAGGCACCTATTAAGCCGATAATCCAAAACAGTTTAACGATATTGGTTTCATGCCAACCGATCTTTTCAAAGGTATGATGGATAGGTGTCATAGTAAAGATTCTTTTCTTAGTAAAATGATAGTAAATTATTTGTATAATGCATGATAATGTTTCAATAATGAAGACGATACCTATTAATACTAATAATAATTCTCTTCTTGTTAATATCGCTATGCTTCCCAATGTAGCGCCTAAACATAAGGAACCGGTATCGCCCATGAATACTTTGGCAGGGTGTATATTAAAAACCATAAATCCTAATAATGATCCAATTAGGATAAAGCAAAAATAAGTTAGAGAAGTGTAGCCATCTAGCCATCCTGTATGCAGTGATATAATACCAAAAGCAAAGAAAGCTATAACGGATAAGCCACTGGCTAAGCCATCCAAGCCATCAGTTAAATTAACGGCGTTACTGCTTGCTACAAGCATGAATAAAATAAATATACCATATAACCAATTAAGGCTGATTTTTAAATTTAATGTGTGTATCCATAACAATGCTTCGTTTCCTGATAACATGAATAAATAGAAGAAAATAATAGCAATAACAAGCTGTAGTATGAATTTTTGATTCACGGATAAACCATTGTTATTATTATTTTTAATTATTAGATAATCATCAATGAAGCCTATTAAAAAGTACCCTATAAAGGTTACTAAAACAATTATTAAACTATAATTTAAAGTTATTTTTTTAAGTGCTAACATTAAAATAATAGTGATTAAAGTGGGAATAATGAAAATTAATCCTCCCATGGTAGGGGTATTAGTTTTAAAACGATGAGCTTCTTTTAAATAAATACTTAGTCTTTGTTCAGCTTTTAAGTTTTTTAAAATAGGTAAGATAATATAACCTGATATAATCGATAAGATAAAACTAGTAATGGTAGCCAAAGCAATTTTAGATATCATTTTATCATTCTCCTAACATTAATTTTATAGTTTCACCTTCATATATCATTGTTCCTGATACGGGTGATTGATATATAACTTTATTGCCTTTACCTGAAAATTCTACTTTAAATTGTTTTAAATTACTAATAGCTTCCTTTGTTGATAATCCTATAACGTCATTTACTGTGGCATATTTTTTATCGCCATATATGTATTCTTTATTCATACCTTCATCGGATGGTTTTATATTTAATATATCGATGATGGATTGCATAACATTTTTGGCTATAGGCGCTGCTATAGTTCCTCCATATTGAGTGACACCTTTAGCGTTATCTATGAACAACTACTTCGGGGTTATTGGCGGGCAAGAAACCCATAAAACTTGTGATATAGTTACCGACCATATATTTACCATCTTTAACTTTTTGCGCTGTTCCTGTTTTTCCGCCAACACGATATTTGGGTATATAAGCGTTTCTTCCTGAACCGTTAGCTACAACACTTTCTAGAGCAAATTTTACTTTATTACTTGTATCTTCACTAATAACTTTTCTAATTATTTGTGACGTGTTTTGATATATGACGCTATTTGTTTCGGGTTCATTTAAACTTTTAACTATGTATGGTTTATATAGTATTCCGCCATTTATAGCAGCAGATACAGCGGTTATTTGTTGAATAGGGGTAACGGATACACCTTGGCCAAAAGCGGTTGTTGCAAGTTCTAAATCGGTTATCTTATCAATGTTAAAGATGATGCCGCTAGCTTCACCATTTAAATCGATATTGGTTTTATTACCAAAGCCAAATTTATCGATATAATTAAAAAGAGTTTCTTTACCAAGCTTTAAACCAAGATTAACAAAGCCTGGGTTACATGAATTTTCAACTACTTGTAAATATGTTTGGTCGCCATGCCCACCATGTTTCCAACAATGTAAAGTTGAACCTAAAACTATTATTGAACCAGAATCATAATAATGGTCATTTAATAAATCGACCTTTTTTTCTTCTAAAGCAGCAGCTAGGGTTATGATTTTGAAAGTTGAACCTGGTTCATATGTCATCCAAATAGGCAAGTTACGATTGATTGTTTCGTTGGTATAGTTTTGATAATTGGAAGGCTTAAATGAAGGCCGTGATGCGATAGCAAGTATTTCGCCATTATTGGGATTCATAACGATACCTAAAGCTTGATCAGGATTATATTTACTGATAGCGTTATCTAATTCTCTTTCCAAGGCTATTTGTATATCATAATCAATAGTTAAATAAATATTAATACCATCCTGTGGTTGCTCATATATTTCATTTAATGATAATCTATTTCCTTTGGCGTCACTAAAATATTTTATGGCGCCATAACTTCCTTCTAAATACTCATCATACATGAGTTCTAAACCGGAAAGGCCTTGATTATCAATACCTACAAAGCCTAGTGTCTGCGCTAGCAGCTCATTATGCGGATAGTATCTTTTACTTTCTTTTAATAAATAAACGCCAGGTAGTTTTAAAGCATTAATTTTATCTGCTGTTTCATAGTCTAGTCTTCTTCCTTCGGGATGGATTCGTTCAATAGATACCTTTTTATTTACATGTTTGAGTATTTCATCATATGAAACATTTAATATTTCGGCGATGCTTTTGGTGGTATTTTCTTTATCAATAATTTGATTTGGTATTAAAACAATGGAGGTGGTTGTGACATTGTCTGCTAGTATTTTACCGTTTCTATCATATATTTTGCCTCGTGAGGCTTCAATGGGTAAGTTTCTGCTCCATAAACTATTAGCGTAGCTATTTAATTTTTTATATGAAAAAACTTGGATGTAAAAGACTTTACCAATAATTATTAATAGAAGGGCAAATAGTATTAAAGAAATAATTTTAATTCTAATATGAATGTTTTTAAAAAACATATCTTTCACCTAAATCATTATATGTACAAGCAACGTTAAAAATGAATTAAAATATATAAGATATTATTGCTTTATTTATAATATTTGATATAATTTAAATAGGGTGATACTAAGATGGATGTTAATATTTTAAAAAACAATGGTGTTAATATTGATAAGGCTTTAGAATTGTTTGGTGATATGGAGACATATAACGAAACATTACAAACATTTTTACAAGAAATAGATGAGAAACTTAGTAATATAGCTAAGTATAAAGAAATAGCTGACATGGCTAATTATGCTATACTAGTGCATTCTTTAAAAAGTGACGCTAAATACTTTGGTTTTGATAGATTAGCTGAGATGTCATATCAACATGAATTAGAAAGTAAGGCTAACCATATTTATTTCGTATATGAAAACTATGATAGTTTAATGCAAGAAGCAAGACGTATTGTAGCGCTTGTTAAACAATATTTTGGTCAAGAAGTTATTATTCCTGCTACATCAGTAAATCAAGTTAAAGATAAAAAAATATTAGTTGTTGATGATTCTGATGTTATAAGTGGATTTATTAAAAGAGTATTTAATGATTCATATGATGTAGTTGTAGCTAAGGATGGCGCTATGGCTATCAATTATTTAACAGGTAGTGAAAATTTCTGTGCTATGCTACTTGATTTAAATATGCCAAATGTAAATGGTTTTGTAGTACTACAATATATGAAGAATAATGATTTATTTAGTAAAGTTCCTGTATCAATCATCACAGGTGTTGGAGATGATGCTATTATATCTCAAGCATTTATGTTCCCAATTAAAGATGTTTTAAGAAAACCATTTAATGAAAGAGATGTTAAAATGGTTGTTGAAAAAACTATAGCTGAAGAGGGTGAATAAGATGAAAAAAGGATTTACATTAGTTGAATTATTATCTGTTATTATTGTCTTAGGTATTATTTCTTTAATCGTATTCCCTGTAGTACGTAATCAAGTTGAAATAGCGCGTGCTGAAGCTTATAAAAGGACGGTAACATCTATTGAAGCAGCAGCTCAAAGATATGGTACAACACATAATTTAGGATATCCCACTACGGAGAGTGTTATCCAATTAGATACTTTAATTAATGAAGGTTTGTTAGAAAGAAAAAAATTAGTTGATCCTACAACTGATGAAGCTTTAGAAGGTTGTGTTTTCTATAAATGGAACGAAACAAATAAAGTTTACGAATATCGTTATGAACCAAGTTGTTAAATCTGATTTAATATCAGATTTTTTTTATTGTCAAATTTTTTTGTATGAATTTTTTTAAAACGACGCAATATTATCATAGAATAATATTGGAGGGATATTATGTTCGGACAATTTACAGAACAAGCAAGAAAAATATTAGTTAATGCGAAAGTGGAAATGAAGAATTTAAAACATCCATATGTGGGATCGGAGCATTTGCTTTTAGCTATATTACATGATAATAATGTTGTTGCCAAAAGATTAAAAGTCTTAAATATTGATTATGATAAGTATAAGGCTAAATTAATTGAAATTATTGGTATAGGTAGTAAGGAAAGTCAATGGTTTATTTATACGCCTTTATTAAAAAGAATTTTAGAAAACGCTATTTTAGATAGTAAAGAAATAGGGGTTGAACAATTATTTTGTAGTTTATTAGAAGAAGATGGTGTGGCTACAAGGATACTTATTAATATGGGTGTTGATATTGATATATTGTATACTGAGTATAATAATAAAATAGCTAAGAAAAGGAAGAATAAGAAGTTATTATTAGAAGAATTAGGTATTGATTTAACTAAAAAAGCTTCGGAACTTGATCCTGTTATAGGACGTGATACAGAGATTAAAAGAGTTTTAGAAGTTTTATCACGGAGAACAAAAAATAACCCTTTATTAATAGGTCCTGCTGGTGTCGGTAAAACGGCTATTGTGGAAGGTATAGCTAAATTGATTAGTGAAGGAAATGTTCCAATGAATTTAAAAAATAAAAGAATAATTAGTTTAGATATGGCCACCTTAGTAGCTGGTACTAAATATCGAGGTGAATTTGAGGAAAGAATAAAGAAAGTATTAAAAGAAGTAGAGGAAAATGATGATATTATTTTATTCATTGATGAGATTCATACTTTAGTAGGTGCAGGTGGCGCTGAAGGTGCTATTGATGCTTCTAATATTTTTAAACCTGCTTTAGCGCGCAATAAATTAAGATGTATAGGGGCCACAACGATTGATGAATACAAAAAGAATATAGAGCAAGATAAAGCTTTAGAAAGAAGATTCCAAAAGATTAATATCGAAGTACCGTCCTTACATACAGTAAAGGATATTTTGGTTAAAATAAAACCTATATATGAAAAGTACCATAATGTTATTATAAGTGATGATATACTTGATAAAATAATTAATTTATCGGAAAAATATATATTTGATAGATATCAACCTGATAAAGCTATCGATATTTTAGATGAAGTATGCGCTAAGACAAGTTTAAAAGAAAGTAAAGAAATAAAAAAATATAATAGTTTAAAAAAAGAGTTGGAAAGTATTATTAGTAAAAAGAATAAAGCTATCGATAAAAATGATTTTTTAAGTGCTACACAAATTAAAAATAAAGAGTTTGAACTTATGGATAAGATAAATAATTTAGAATTGAATTTAAATAAACATATTAAAAAAGTTGAATTAAATGATGTGGCAAGTGTTATATGTTCGAAAACAAAAATACCTGTATATGAAATATTACATTGTGAGAAAGCCACCATTAATAAAGTTTACAAGGAATTACATGATAAAATTATAGGACAAGATGAAGCTATTAATCATTTAACTAATATAGCTAAGAAAATTAAATTAGGTTTTAAAGATGATTTTAAATGTTATGCTTTATTATTTGCTGGCTCATCAGGCGTTGGTAAAACATATTTAGCTAAAACTTTTGCTTCCTTATTAGCTTCTAAAAATGTTATTAAACTAGATATGAGTGAATATAGTGAAGCTCATAGTGTTAGTAAATTAGTGGGTTCACCAGCTGGATATGTTGGTTATAATGATAATAAAAATATTTTAGAAGAGGTACGTAATCATCCTTTTTCTGTTTTGATTTTAGATGAAATAGAAAAAGCTCATCAAAGTGTTATTAATTTGTTATTTCAAATACTTGATGATGGTGTTATAAAGGATGCTAAAGGAGTTGAAATAAGTTTTAAAAATGTTGTTATTATTATGACTTCTAATATTGGTTATATGGATCATGATGTTGGTTTTAATAAGAATATTGATCGTTTATCCAAATTGAAAGAATGTTTTAGTATGCCTTTTATAAATAGAATAGATGATATTATTTATTTTAATAATTTGGATGAATATAGTATTAATTATCTAATAAATAAAAAATTACATCAATTAAAACTTAAATATAAAGAAAAAGGTATAAATATTCATATTAGTAAAAAGATAAATAAACAAATTATATCATTAACTAATTATGCTGAATTTGGGGCACGAAAGATTGATAAAATAATTAAAAATGAAATTGAAAATTTAATTATTGATAAAGTTATAGAAGGAAGTAATAATGTATATATTGATAATATTTGTATTATGGCATAAAAAAAAGCTTTGAAATATTTTTCAAAGTTTTTTATGCTTCTTTTTTTAATGTTCTTAACTCTCTAGCACTCATTCTAATTGTTTCACCATTATCAAGTGTTACCTTTTGTAAATTAGGTTTTCTTAAATGTTTAGTAGCTTTACATGAGTGAGATCTCAAGTTACCTGCTAAAGGTTTTTTACTAGTTACTTTCTTAGCCATAAATCCTCCTTGTTTGTCTTGCTTAATAATTTTACTATAATATTTAGAATAAGTCAAATATATATTTAAAAAAAATTAAAAATATAGTAAAATAATTATGGGAGAGTGATAGTATATGACAGCGCCTTTATATGTTAAGACACATAATAGTTTACTAAAAAGTTTAATTACTATTGATGATTTAATTTCATATGCTAAAGCTCATGATATAAAAGCCTTAAGTATTACCGATGATAATATGTATGGTGTTTTAGAATTTTATATAAAATGTCAAAATAACCAAATTAAACCACTTATTGGTTTAGAAGTTGCTTCTATTGTTTTATATGCTATGAATTTTAATGGTTATAAAAACTTAGTTAAACTTGCTACAATTAAATCTAAAGATAAAGTAACGCTTGATATTTTAAAACAATATAGTTCTGATGTTATATGTATTGTTCCTTATGAACATATATCTTCTTATGATGATTATAGCTTTTATGAAAATATTTATAAAGGGTATCGCAATTTGGATGAAAAAAGGCATCTTACAGGTAAATGTGTATATTGTAATCCTGTATTATATTTGGAAGAAAAAGATAGAGAATATTTAAAATATTTATACGCTATTGATAAAGGTTGTGCTGCTTCAATAGATTTAGTTACAACTTTTGATAATCATCTTTTAAATTACCAATTATATGAATCAAATGAATTAGAAGAAATTGTTGATATGTGTAATATTGAAATACCATTTCATCAATCATTACTTCCTATTTATGATTGTGATGGTATGGATAGCTATACTTATTTGAAACAATTAGTAAAAGAAGGCCTTAAAAATATTTTTGGTGATACCGTTAATAAAAAATATGTTGACCGTTTGAAATATGAATTAGATATCATTAATAAAATGGGCTTTTGTAATTATTTCTTAGTTGTCAGAGATTATGTTATGTTTGCTAAAAATAATAACATTATGGTTGGCCCAGGAAGAGGTAGTGCTGCTGGATCTTTAGTATCATATTTATTAGGTATAACAACTATAGATCCTATTAAGTACGATTTGTTATTTGAAAGATTTTTAAATCCTGAAAGAATTAGTATGCCTGATATTGATATCGATTTTGAATATACAAGAAGAGAAGAAGTTATAAATTATTGTATTAATAAGTATGGCTCTAAAAAGGTGGCACCTATTATTACTTTTGGTACATTGGGTAGTAAACAAGTTTTGCGTGATGTGGCTAAAACATTAGATGTTAATGCTAAAGAAATTGATACTTTAGTTAAAATGATTGATCCACATATTAGCTTAATGGATAATTATAAAAATATTAAAATTAAAAATTATGTTGATAAACATGAATTGATGAAGAAAGTTTATAAAATATCTTTAAAACTAGAAGGTTTAAAAAGACATACTTCGATACATGCTGCTGGTGTAGTTATGTGTAATAAAGATTTGGATGAAATTATACCACTTGATTATCATGATTCTTTTTATACAACGGGTTATTCAATGGAATACTTAGAAGAATTAGGATTATTAAAAATGGATTTATTGGCTTTAAAAAATTTAACTTTAATTAATGATATTCTTAAAGAAGTTAACATTGATTTTGACAAGATTCCGTTAGATGATAGTAAAGCTATTGAAATATTTAACAAAGTAGATACTATCGGTATTTTTCAATTTGAATCAACAGGTATGATGAATTTTTTATCTAAATTTAAAATTACTAATTTTGACGAAATAGTTGCTGCTCTAGCGCTTTTTAGACCAGGTCCTATGGGTAATATTGATACTTATATTAAAAGAAAAAATGGTTTAGAAAAAGTTAATTATATAAATAAAGATTTAGAAGTGATTTTAAAGCCTACTTATGGTATAATAGTATATCAAGAACAGATAATGCAAATAGCTAATGTTATGGCTGGTTATACATTAGCTGAAGCTGATGTCTTAAGAAAAGCTATGAGTAAGAAGAAAGAAGATATTTTGATTAAAGAAAAGGATAAATTTATTAATCAAAGTATTGCTAAAGGTTATACAAAAGAAGAAGCTGTAAAAGTTTATGATTTAATCTTTAAATTTGCATCTTATGGTTTTAATAAAGCTCATTCTGTTTCTTATGCTATGATAGCTTATAAAATGGCTTACTTAAAAGCGCATTATTATTCTGTTTTTATGAAGCATCTATTTTCTATGGTTATAGGTAGCGATGTTAAAACGGGTGAATATGTTAAAGCATGTAAAGGTAAACTTGATGTTTTAAAACCTAGTATTAATTTAAGTGATATATCTTATACTATTTGTGGTGATAAATTAGTTTATCCATTAACCAATATTAAAAATGTTGGTTTGAATGCTTCACGAAGTATCGTTGAAGAAAGAGCTAAAGGTAAGTTTAAAGATATATTTGATTTCTTTGCTAGATGTTATAATAAATGTGTTAATAGTAAAGTTATTGATAGTTTGATTAAAGCTGGTTGTTTCGATGAATTTTTGAATCAAAAAACTTTAGATAACAACATGGAACTTCTTGCTAACTATAGTGAATTAGGTGGATTATTAGGTGATGATATGAAACCCGAATTAGTAATGTATAGTGAGTATTCTAAACAAGAATTATTACAAAGAGAAATTGAAGTGTTTGGTACATATTTAACTAAACATCCTGTAACTGATCTTAAATTGAAGTATAAAGCTATTAATTTGAATGAGGTTAGCAACTATTTTAATAAGGATGTTGTATCAGTTATTTATATTGAAAGAATTAATAAAATCAAAACTAAAAATGGTGATGATATGTCATTTATAACTGGTAGTGATGAAACAGCAACTTGTGAATATGTTTTATTTCCGAAAGTTGATGGTGAAATTAAAACAGGTAGCATATATTTAATAAATGGTAAGGTTGAAAAAAGATTTGATAAATATCAAATTATAATTAATAAAGTGAAGGAAGTGTTTTATGAATAAAAAAGGATTTACGTTAGTGGAATTGATAGCGGTAATAGTATTACTTGGTATTTTAGGACTTATTGCAACAGTAACAGTAAGTGGTGAAATTAAGAAAAATAAAGATAGACTATATGATGCACAAATATCTTTTATTAAAGAAAGTGCTTCTGTATGGGCATCTGAAAATGTGTTTAGTCTTCCTGAACAAGAAGGTGAATACATCATTATAACATTAGGTCAATTAAAACAAGCTGGTTTTATTGATGATGTTGTTAATCCTAAGACAAACAATGAATTTTTAGATAGTTTACAAATAAAAATTACTTCTATCGGTAATAATTATGTATATGATGTTATAGAGTAGGTGAAATATGAATTCTTTGGATATTATTATAATTGTATGTATAGTTATCTCGGCAGTTCTTGGTTTTAAAAGAGGATTTACTAATTCTGCTATTAAATCACTTGGTGGTATAGCTGAATTAGTTTTAGCTTACTTATTGAAAAATCCAGTATCATTAATTTTATATGATAAGTTACCATTTTTACGTTTTGGTATGATTAAAAACACGGATGTTATTAATGTTTTTGTTTATGAAGTTTTGGCTTTTCTTATTTGTTTAATTGCTTTTTCATTGATAAGAAAAATATTATCAGGCGTAACTTCTATTTTTGAAAAATTTTTAACAGCAACTATTGTTTTAGGTATTCCATCTAAAATTATTGGTGCGGTAGTAGGGGCTTTAGCTTGTTATATATGGCTTTTCTTAACTATATACTTATACATAATGATATGGCCAGGCGCTTATGGTCTTGAAAATTCTAAACTTGCTACTAAAATATTGTACGATACACCGGTTTTATCAGCATATAGTGATAAAAGCTTAGATGTTCTTAAAGAGTTTAATGAGCTTAAAAATGCATATGATGATAAAACAATTAGCGAAGATGAATATACATATGAAGCTTTTGATTTATTTATAAAATATGATTTTATTAAGATTGAGACTTTGGAAAAGTTAGTATCTAAAGGTAAGGTTGCTAAATTTCAAAAATATGATGAACTTATTAATAAATATAAACCTGTAGAGAATAATGAAAATGTTGAAGATGTTTCTAATGT
>JAEEGK010012424.1_pt1 | contig 19354 bp, 18 predicted proteins | sample 8958771 | NCBI WGS metagenome assembly JAEEGK01 (sample SAMN16246547, study PRJNA631951) | gut metagenome | biome: gut microbiome; feature: rumen; material: SC-attached | host: Bos | place: Iran: Karaj | collected 2018-10
CCCAAACGGGATCGCCTGCGAAGATCTGGTTGTACTCGGGAGTTCTTGCGAACTTTACGCAACGAAGCTTCATGATGAAGTGATCTACGAATTCCTGGATCTGCTCCTCGGTGAAGGTTCCGTTTGCGAGGTCACGCTCTGCATAAATATCAATGAAAGTGGAGGTACGGCCAAGGCTCATTGCTGCGCCGTTCTGCTCCTTAACGGATGAAAGATATCCGAAGTAGGTCCACTGGATAGCTTCCTGTACGTTAGCAGCGGGCTTGGAGATATCGCATCCGTAAGATGCAGCCATCTCTTTCATCATCTTGAGAGCCTTGATCTGCTCGCTGAGCTCTTCACGAAGACGGATGACATCATCGGTCATAACGTAATCGGTGGAAAGCTTCTGCTCTTCCTTGTCCTCGATAAGTCTGTCGATTCCGTAAAGAGCTACTCTACGATAGTCACCGATGATACGGCCTCTTCCGTAAGCATCGGGAAGACCGGTAATGATGTGAGAAGTACGGCAAGCTCTCATCTCGGGGGTATATGCATCGAAGCATCCCTCATTGTGAGTCTTACGGTTTACTGCGAAGAAAGCGGATACTTCGGGATCCATCTCATATCCGTTATCCTGACATGCCTTCTCTGCCATTCTGAGTCCGCCCCAAGGCTGGAGTGAACGCTTGAAAGGCTTGTCGGTCTGGAAACCAACGATCTTCTCCTTGCTCTTGTCAAGGTATCCGGGGCCGTGAGAAACGATGGTTGAAACAACCTTGGTGTCCATATCAAGAACGCCGCCTGCTTCTCTTTCTTTCTTCTGAAGATCAAGGACCTGTGCCCAAAGATCCTTGGTAGCCTGTGTAGGTCCTGCAAGGAAGCTCTCATCGCCGTCATAGGGATGATAGTTTCTCTGGATGAAGTCACGGACATTTACTTCTTTGTCCCACTTACCTGTTTTGAAATCCTGCCATTCAGGTCTTTCCATTTAGTAGTACCTCCTATTGAAATAAAAAAAATTTGTTGGACGAAAACGGTCTCTAGTCCCACTTCGTCAAGTGAATTCATTATAGTTAAAATTGTATACATTAGTCAAGGCAGTGCCGTGTACTTTTTTACGTACAAAGCCCATAAAATCTGAGTTTTTCGTGTATACAATCCTGTCCGGAGGACCGTTTTTTTACCCCCGAAAAATTCCCTGTTGTTAAAATCACAACATATGGGATATACTGTGTATTCAGATACAATAACTGAATTTTTTACGGAGATCATCATGAGCACCGAAAATCTTGAAAACAACAATACAGATAAAGCCGAAGAGAACATTCTCGAAGTATTCGGCATCAGACCCGATATGACACTCGGCGAGATCATGCAGACCAAGCCCGAAGTCATTCCCGTTCTCATGGAGGCAGGAATGCACTGCATCAGCTGCCCCGCCGCAATGATGGAGACTCTCGAAGAGGCTTCCATAGTTCACGGAATTCCCGTTGATGAGCTTATGAAGTTCATCAAGGAATCACTCGAAAGAGAAAGCAGCAAATAATATGAGCAGACAAAAAGCCCGCCGGATCGATATGACCCGGCGGGCTTTTACTATGCGCTTTTGATCATCTTATCAGAGTGTGAACTGATTGATGATATCGTTGAGGTCGGAAACAACCTTCTTGCAGTCCTCAACCTTATTGATGCTTGCGGTTGTATCGGCTGCCATCTCGCTGCTTCTTTCCGCGATCTCAACAACACCGTGGGATGCTTCGGTAACAGTGTTATCAATTCCGCCGATCGCCTCTGCGATCTTTCCGATATCTGATGCGAGCTGTCCGATGTTGGTCCTGATCTCGTTCATGCTCTTTCCGAAGGTATCTGCGTCATTCTTGTACTGCTCGGAAACCTTACCGAACTCTTCGTAATCGGAAAGTACATTGGTCTCAAGGAATCCTGTGGTCTGGGTCAGGCAGTCGGACATCTGCTGAACCGCACTGTTGACTTCATCAACGATTCCGCCGATGTTCTTAACAGCCTCGGAGGTCTGGGTAGCAAGGTTGCTGATCTCGGATGCGACAACCGCAAATCCGCGTCCCGCTTCACCTGCTCTTGCAGCCTCGATCGAAGCATTGAGTGCGAGGAGTCCGGTCTGTGATGAGATCGCCATGATGGTTCCGGTGAGTTCATTGATCTTGTTAACAGCCTGGGAAGCAACGATCGCTTCCTCGGACTTAACCTTAACGCTCTCGTAGATCTCGATGGTCTTTCTGCTCGCCTTATCCGTGGTTGCGGCAAGTTCTCCGGCACGGTCGAGTACTTCGTTCGAAAGCTTCTTTCCTTCGTCGGCAAGCTGGTCTATGCCGCGTGCATTATCCTGAACATTCGCGATATTCTGCGCGATGGTCGTGGTGGAAGCTGCGGTCTCCTGCATTCCTGCAGCAAGCTCCTGAGTGGTTGCGGAGTTGTCTTCGCATACTCTTCCGACATTATCGATGGTAACCTGGAGAGCTCCGACATTGGTATCGATGCTGGTTCCGGCCTGTGCAATGGATTCGACCATGGCACGGAGGTTATCCCTCGTCTTTCCGATGGCTCTTGCTATAACACCGACTTCATCGCTTCTCTTTTCAAGCTTCTTGGAATTCTCGTCCTCGGTAAAATCGTAGTTTGCCGTCTTGTTGATAACGGGTACGAGATGATCTAGAGCCTGGAGCATGAAGATCGTAAATACCGCAACAAGAATGACTGCTATTACGAGGAAGATGATTCCGGTAATGATGAGCGTTGTCTTCATGGAGTCAACGCCGTGCATCATCTTATCCCTGTCTGCGGTAACGATTACGATATTGCCGTCATTTGTAAATGCATATCCTGCAACCTTGTAAGATCCCTTGTACTCATATGTGCATGATCCGTTGGGAACTTCTTTGCCGGCCTGGAGATCTGCCACGATACCCTTTACGGCCGCGTTCTCAACGGGCTGTCCGATCTTCTCGGAATTGGTGTGATAGAGCATCGTTCCGTCGGGAGATACCATATATGCATATGATCCTTCAACGCCTGACATCTCGATCGCACCGATGAGTCTGCTGTAATCTATATTGATGAGCTTGTCATAGTCGGCGGTTACAAGAACGATATTACCGGTATCGGTAAAGGAATAACCTGCAAGCTTGAAAGCTCCCTTGTAATCATAAACGACATAACCGTCATTAACGGTCTTACCTGCCTGAAGGTCTGCTACGATGCCCTTTACCGCTGCATTCTCAACGGGTTGTCCGATCTTCTCGGGATTGGTATGCCAGAGCATTGTTCCGTCGGGAGCGACCATGTAAGCATATGATCCTTCAACACCGTCAATGGTGATATTTCCGAGAAGGGTATCATAATCGATCTTCATGAACTGGTCATAATCTGCGGTGACGATAAGGATATTTCCGTCCGCGGTGAATGCATAGCCCGCAAGCTTGAGTGCATCCTTATACTCATAAAGAACGGATCCGTTCTCCACGGTCTTGCCGGCCTGAAGATCTGCCACGATGCCCTTTACGGCCGCATTCTCGACCTGACCGCCGATCTTCTCTGCGGTAGGATGCCAGAGCATGACACCGGTGGGGGATACCATGTATGCATATGAACCTTCAACGCCGATTATATGAACATCCCTAAGGAGAGCGTTCAGATTTCCGCCGTCAGAAGCATCGATAGCCTTGGCAACTTCCTCTGCGAGGTTCTGCGCATAAGCCTTATAGACGGTCTCACCGAACTCTCTTGAGAAGTTAATGGAAATGGCTGCTTCCTGAGCGAGGTTCATGGCATATCCGCCGTAAGCCTTTTCACCGAATTCGGTTGCAAAGTCAACTCCTATTGCAGCTTCTTCCGCAAGATTCTGTGCATAGTTGAGATATGTTTCTTCCATTGCACCGGATGCCCTTTTGGTGGCAACCAGTATCTCAATGAGCACAAGCACAAATACGATCGCGCTGATCAGAAGCGTGATCTTGGTACTCATCTTCGAAAAAAATGTCAGTTTGTCGTCCTTCTTTAACGACGCTGTTCCGCTAGCCATTTTCTCCCCTCCATTTTATTGAGCTTTTTGTTGAGTATTAATATATTTTGCGACCGAATACAGAATAATACAGACAATTATCACAAAATAGATACATATTATAATACCTATTTATGCATATAAGTTCAATGGGATAATTCACAAAAATATGTCAAAAAATACAAATTTATACACAATTTAAAGATATCAGAGGTTGAATTTTACCAATTTGGAAAAAATTAAAGCCCGGATCTTAACGATCCGGGCCTTATGTCTTGATCAAAACCTGAATTAATCCTGGGTGTAAGGAAGGATTGCCATCTGGCGTGCACGCTTGATAGCTGTGGTAAGCTCTCTCTGGTGCTTAGCGCAGTTTCCGGTGATACGGCGGGGAAGGATCTTTCCTCCCTCGGAGATATACTTACGGAGCTTATTAGCATCCTTGTAATCAATTACATTATCCTTGCCACAGAATACGCAGACCTTTCTGCGTCTGGCATGCATGCCGCCTCTTCTCTTGGCGGGGCCTTCAGGTCTCTCAGATTTGGTAAATGCCATGATTGCCTCCTGCAAATCTTAACGAGTTAACTGAATGGGAGCTCTTCTACAAGTCCGTCGGGAACGTTGAGGAAATCATTTCCTCCGTTTGAAGATCCCGATGAAGCGGATCCTGAAGAGAATGATCCATCGGATGAAGCATTCTTGCTCTCAGCGAATTCAATGTCCTCGACCATGATGCGGACATCGTAAACCTTCTGTCCTTCCTTGTTGGTGTAGTTGTTGTTCTGGAGTCTTCCGGAAACCACAACCTTGGTACCCTTCTTGAGATATCTCTCAACGAACTCGGCCTGCTTGCCGAAGGAAGTACAGTTGAAAAAGTCTGCATCAGGCTCGCCATCACGCTTAAACCTGCGGTCCACCGCGATACTGTACCTGGCAAAAGTCGTTCCTGTTGTTGAACTGCTGACTTCGGGATCTCTTGTGAGTCTTCCCATTAAAATAACTTTATTCATATAGTGTTCTCCTTATGCTTCGTCCTGTCTAATGCATAAGTATCTGATGACGCCGTCCATGATTCTGATGCGACTGTCGAGCTCGGAAATTGCGGTTCCGTCAGCATCAAAATGAATGAAGTAGTAATAGCCTTCTGTCATCTTCTGGATTTCGTAAGCGAGCTTCTTCTTGCCCCACTCTTCTACATCCGCGATCTGTCCGCCGAATCTGGTCACATACTTCTTGACCTTCTCAAGTACAGCGGCACGTGCGTCGTCATCAATTACAGCATTAATAACGACAGCTAATTCATACTTGTTCATGCTGTTACCTCCTTTTGGTCTCTGGCCCACCCCGAAGGTGAGCAAGGAAAATATATCACGGAGTTTCAATATATCATCTGAAACACGGCAAAGCAAGAGTTTTATTATCTAAAAATGCATTTATTAGGAAAAATAACCTTTTCCGGGTACCGATAACCGCATTTTTAAGCAGGATATACGATAAGTATTTCTTTTGATTCAGAAATATTTTATCGTGTTACGATAATTTTGTGTTGACATACAATATTCCGGGTGCTATATTGTCTCACGAAGGGCAGTCAAAGCCCTCACAGATCATGATCATTACCGGGCTCACCTTAACCCGGGCATAAACGGAGGCTGTTATGACACAGAAAAACTTAGCGAGATGGATACAGGGCATTTTGCTCGGATTCGGAGTATTCGGATTATTCTTCTGTGTGGGAGTCGTTTATTTCGGCATCATCCCCATTATCGGCAAGGATATAGTAATACGCAATCCGGAATTTTCGTATATGTTTACCCCCTGGATGGTATTTCTCCTTCTTACCGCCGTCCCCTGCTACATCTTCCTCTTTTTCGGATGGAAGATATCCAGGAACATAATGGACGATAACTCATTCTCGCAGGAAAACGCACACTATCTTAAGATCATGGCCTATCTCGCACTTGGAGACACAGTGTTTTTCTTCATCGGCAACATCGTTTTATTCTTCCTCAGCATGAATCACCCGGGAATGCTGCTTGGATCGCTGGTAATAGATTTTCTCGGTGTTTCCGTTTCGGTGGGCTGTGCCGCTCTGTCACATCTGGTTCAGAAAGCGGCCGAGATGAAGGCCGAGAACGACCTGACAATATAGGAGGCGGGCTATGGATGAAGACAAGATCATATTCAACATAGATGTAATGCTCGCCAGACGAAAAATGAGCGTCAGTGAACTCGCCGACAGGGTCGGGATCACTGTGGCGAACATGTCAATCTTAAAAACCGGCAAAGCCAAAGCCGTCAAAGTAGACACACTCTGCAAATTGTGCAGGGCACTGGACTGCCAGCCCGGCGACCTGCTCGAATACCGGAAAGGAAACTAATCTCAGGAGAAACATTATGGAAATCTTTCGATACAAACGATCATTCAAAAAAGCTCTTTTATGGGCGGCACTGGCCATACTGTTCATATACAGAAACCGGGCATCGGTAACATATCCGCTTTTCATGGCATCAACACTCGGGATCCTTGCATGGGACTGCAAGAGCATGGGCAAGAGTCTCATCAGAAATCTTGACGGAAAGTTTGACATCAAGCTGTTCTACTGCATAGTCCTTATGCTCCTTTCCATCCACAAGTGCATCAGTTCCTCCGTTGACCTTCAGTTCGGCAGCGGAATGGGAATACTGCTCATCTTCTCCTGCCTTCTCCTCAAGATCTACTCCAACCAGGAAGCAAAGGAGATCACAGCGATGCTCTGCAAACTGGGACAGCTGATGATCGTCCCTCTCAAGAACATCGCAAAGCCCTTCACGGACTCCAAAGCGGTAAAACAGGCCAAAGCCATGGCGGCTGCCGGAATGGGCGGTGAAGGTGTCGCGCAGGAATCTGCGGGTAAAAAGACTGTAAAGAGCGTCTTACTCGGTCTGGTCATCGCGATCCCTCTTCTCTGGATCATCCTGGCACTGCTTTCATCGGCCGATCTTGTCTTCGGAAACATAGTCGAAGATATCCTTGACTGTATCCATCTTCCCGAGTTCACCGAAGACTGGTTTGGTATCCCTTTCAAGTTCGTCCTGTCATTCCTTGCTTTTTACGCCTGGACGGCATGCCTTCCCGCGGAAATTTTCCCCGAATCATCCGCACCGAAGAAATTCGATGCAGTCGTTGCGATCACCTTTAACAGCCTGATAGCGGTTGTATATCTTCTTTTCAGTGGAATTCAGTTCGTATATCTCGTAGGCCGGATGGAGCTTCCCAAAGGCTATACCTACGCCGAGTATGCACACGAAGGTTTTTACCAGCTCCTTGCGGTCACCATACTGAACCTGATACTCGTGTCATTTTGCAAAAAACACTTTGCCGATAATAAAGTCCTTAAGGCCATCCTGCTCATCATCAGTGTATGTACCTATGTGATGATCGCATCATCCGCACTCAGAATGTATCTGTATGTCGGAGTATACGGTCTTTCACACCTCAGGGTTTATGTACTCTGGCTCCTCGTGATACTCACCGTATGGACCACAATCCTGATCGCAGGAATCTTCAGGGAGAACATTCCCTACTTCAGGATCATCACCGTATTCGTAAGCGTATGGTATCTCGTATTTGCATTTTCGATGCCCGACAAGTGGATAACCGCATACGACCTGAGTCTGAAAAACGTACCCACGGATCTGGTATACGAGGTCTATCCCGATGCAGCGCCCATTCTCAAAGAGGACGGAAGATTCTGGACTGATTACTGCCGCTATCTTCATAATGACCTTGACGAATATCGTGAAAAGAATATCCTCAGCTTTGCGCGTGAGTATAACTTCTCCGAAGATTATGCAATGAGACTGATCGAAAAAGAAAACCTCGGTTCCGACGATTACGATTACAGATACGATCGCGATATGCTCTTTGGCTGATAAGCAGCCTTTCCGGTCAGATTCAAACGAAAACAAAGGGACGGTTCCGGTGTTTCAGAATTTTTTGAAACACCGGAACCGTCTCCGTTTTATTCATTATGTTTTTCTTCAGTCGACTATTCCGAAACCGAGGATCGTAAATCTCTTATCCTTTTCGGGAATCCTGATCTCGACATCTCTTTCCTTTGCGGGACCGCCCCTGAATGCGATCAGCGCATTGGCGTGCTGCCAGCCGATGATATGGGGATCTATGTCGAGCTTCTTTTCACCGTCCACATAAACCTCGGCACATCCTACCTCGGGTGATGCGGAATCCATGTATCCGATAAGGAGTGCGCTGAACTTCATCCTTGCCCTGAAGACAACATCCGAATCACTCTTTCCGTCGTAGAACCAGTTGCCGGCAAATTCGGGAGTCACGCTCAAGTCCATATTTCTTTCGACTGCCTGAACCTCGGGGCTGTTTATTCCAAATACGCCTTTATCATAGGAAATAACGGCAGGTGCAGAGTCGATATTGAATCTGTCGACAAGATAAACCCCTTCAAACTCTCCGCCCTTCGGAGGTGTGATGCCTGTGATATCAAGGTCTGCTTCATCCTCGGACTCATCGGCTATCTTAAAGATATTGATCAGGCCGTCCGCCATGATGCGGTGTCCCGTGTTGGTGGGATGATACATATCGTAGAAGTAGCGGTTCTTGCCGACTACGCCGCCCTCTTCCACACTCAGATAGAACTGGTCATAAACCGCATCCTTGATGCTGACCATGGGAAGGTTATACGCTTCGCCCACGGGCTTAAGTCTGTCCTGAAGATTATAGCCGTCCACAAATACGGAATAGATCAGGATAACTGCAGGCTTCTGAGGACTGTTGTAAATCTTTCTCACAAGAGAATCGAAGCACTCGCCCTGCGTTTCGTCTCCTTCGTCATTAACGGCAAATTCCACGACAACAACATCCGGGAGTTTCTTTCCATCTTCGGTGACATCGTGATCGTAACGCAGCATTCCGAGTTCGGAAGGAGTTCCGCCGACACCTGCTTTGGTATATCCCACGTTGTCTTCGTATCCCCTGCCCGCAATGTCACAGAATCCCTTGAAAGCATTATATGCATAGCAGCTTGTATTGATCGGTATGGCTCCGGCACCCTGGGTAATGGATCCGCCGATGAAAGCGACCTCAACCTTTTCTCCCTTACGTGCCTTATCGATGGCCGCCTTAAGACGATGGATGTTGCCCTTCTGCATAAGGGACTTTCCGATCATCTTCTTATAATTCTCGCTTGAAGTGTCAACTTCCTTGTCATCCTTAAGCTCGGGCGCGGTATATCCGTCGTTAAGATAGAATGCGACAGAGACCTTGGCCTGAAGGCCGGGCTCGGGAAATTCAAAACGGATCTGTCCGGGAACATTGTCATCATCCGACCAGTCGAAAAGAGAAAGATCCATGACCATCTCCATTCCGTCGGAATCGAGTTCCATTGCAAGTGTGGTTCCCGAGTTGTAGGGATCTTTCTTTCCGTACATCTGGAAACAGAACTTTACCTTAACGGGTTCACCGGACTTCTGTACCGATACGCCGATGCTGTGCACCTGCTTCTTAAGTCCCTCTACGGTATCGAGCTCGGCAAGCATGGATTCATCTTCGAGATTTCCGAAAAGCTTTGCGGCAGCCTTGAGTCTTCCGTCACTTTCAAAAATGAACTGTATACCCCTTCCGTCGGGCTGGGGATAGCCGAGTATCTCCTTATCCCTCATCACATAATAAAACGGTCTTTTGGCTGTGGGGTCCTTGGGTGCCACAGGTCCGCGTGATTCTGACATGTACATGTCCTCCTTAAATAACTCAGATCTCAATCTGAGAAAATACCTTTCCGATCGGAGCGGGTATGACGAGATCCGCGCTCGAATCCCTTCCGGTAGGCGCCATATTCACGACTACCAGTTTATCTCCCTTGAAATAATCGATGAGTCCCGCTGCCGGATATACGGCGAGCGAAGTTCCTCCGATTATGAGAACCTGCGCCTCCGAAATGTAATGAACAGACTCCTGAAGAGTGTTCATATCAAGTCCCTCTTCATACAATACAACATCGGGTTTGATATCTCCACCGCATTTTTTGCACTTTGGTACACTCTCGGTTGAGTCGGCAATGTAATCGATATCATAGAACTCACCGCACTTGATGCAGTAGTTCCTGAGTGTCGAGCCGTGAAGCTCCAGTACCTTCTTCGAACCTGCAGCCTGATGGAGTCCGTCGATATTCTGTGTTATAACGGCTTTGAGCTTTCCGGCCTTCTCAAGTTCCGCCAGCTTTATATGTGCGGCATTGGGCTTTACGCCCTTGACTATCAGCTTATCTCTGTAGAATTTATAGAACTCCGCGGTATGCCTTACATAGAACGTGTGTGAAAGTATTGTCTCGGGAGGATAATCATATTTCTGATTGTACAGGCCGTCCACACTTCTGAAATCGGGAATCCCGCTCTCGGTGGATACGCCGGCTCCGCCGAAAAAGACAATGTTGTCATATTTTTTCACTATCTCATTAAGTTCAGCTATCTCTTTCGAGCAATCTTTTTCAGCCATATCATTCCTCCTTCAAAATGTAAGGGCCTTCCGTAAAGGAAGGCCCTCCTTACCGGTACAGGGCCGGATCAAAGTATCTGTTTATAGGCGGGCACGAATACGGGGAAGGTCTTATCACCCTTGACAGACTTTCCGCTTGCGATATTAACTTCCTTGTCCATTATCGTGTATTCGATATCGCAGTTTCCCGCGATGACGGTATCCTGCATTACGATGCAGTTCCTGAGCTTGGTTCCCCTTCCGACATGAACTCCTCTGAAGAGCACGCAGTTACTGACTTCGCCTTCAATGACACAGCCGTCTGCGATAAGGCTGTTTGAAACCTTGGAACCGGTGCAGTATCTTGCCGGGTTATCATCCCTGACGGTCGTATAGACATCGGATCCGTCAAAGAGAGCCTTAAGATTCTCGGGATTGAGAAGCTTCATGTTCTCATCGAAATAGCTTACCATGTCGCTGATCCTTGCGGAGTATCCCTTGAACTCGTATCCGCAGATCTTCTCGGTTCCGATCATGGGAGCAAGAACGTCTCTCTCATAGAAAACATGTCCCTGCGCATATGCCTTCTCGATCTGTTCTATGAGCTTTTCCCTTTCGGTAAGGTAAAGGTTCATTGAAAGATTCTGGGGACCGTATTCCTTGGAATTCGTATTGATGGATACGACTCTGTCTCCGTCAAGATCAAGAGTGTAATACAGATCGGTGGTCTGTGTAAGCTGCATGTTCATGAAGCTGTAAGGGATCGCCTCATTCTTGTATGCGATCGTCACATCGGCACCGCTCTCCTGATGTGCACGGATCATATCCGAGAAATCAAACTTGCAAGCGATGTTTGAATCGGTCATGAACACATACTGCTCCTTGCATCCCTTCAGGAATTCAAGAATGCTCGCTACAGCCTCGACACGTCCGTTATAGACCTTGATGCCTTTCTCGGCATAAGGAGGAACGATGTTGAGACCGCCGTTCTTTCTTACAAGATCCCAGGGTCTTCCGCTTCCGAGATGCCTCATAAGGGATCTGTAATTCTTTTTAACGATTATCGAGACATTGTCGATACCGCAGTTTACGAGAGATGAAAGCGTGAAATCGACAAGTCTGTATCTTCCCGCAAAGGGAATTGAGGCCATAAGACGCTCGTTTACAAGCGAAGGAACCTCATTGTCATAGCTGTTGGCGAATATGATCGCCAGCGCATCGTGTTTGTTCGTCAGCATTTTCCGCCCTCCCCGACATCTTCCTTGACCATTGCAGTACCGCCGATGACAGCTCTGTTTCCTACGCTGACGCCGGGACCTACCGTGGCAACATTCTTCTCATTTCCGGGTTCGGGTTTTTCACCGACTGTCGCATTCTCACCTATGAATGCATTTTCGCCGATGATGCAGTGAGTGACCTTTGCACCCTTGGATATTCTGACGTTACCCATAACTACGGCATCTTCGACGACAGCACCTTCTTCGACTTCGACGCCCGCAAAGAGGATCGAGTGCCTTACGGTTCCGAAGATCCTGCAGCCGTTGGTGAGCATCGCATTGTCAATGACAGCTTTGTCGGAAATATACTGAGCGGCCTTTCCCGATGATCTCGAATAGATCTTCCAGTCATCATCGAAGAGATTGATTCCGCTGCTCTCGGGATTGAGAACCTCCATGTTGGCCTCCCAAAGGGATGAGATGGTTCCCACATCCTTCCAGTATCCGTTGAAGCGGTATGCGTACATCTTCTTGCCGTCCTTAAGAAGCGCGGGAAGAATGTCGTTACCGAAATCATTGGATGAATCGGGATTTGCTTCATCTGCTTCAAGATACTTTTCAAGAACATCGAAATTAAAGATATAGATACCCATGGAAGCGAGATTGCTCTTGGGTGCCTTGGGCTTCTCCTGGAATTCACTGATGCGTCCGTCGGAATCGGTTACCATGAGGCCGAAGCGGCTTGCTTCATCCCAGGGCACTTCCATGACCGCAACACTGAAATCGGCTCCCTTAGCTTTGTGGAACTCAAGGAAGTCATTGTAATCCTGTTTGCAGATCTGATCGCCGGAAAGGATGATGACATATTCCGGATCGTATCTTCTGAGGAAGCTTAAATTCTGATATATGGCATTGGCGGTTCCCTTATACCAGTCGGATCCCTTGGCCTGCTGGTAAGGAGGGAGCACATGAACACCGCCATGGAGTCTGTCGAGATCCCAGGGCTGTCCGTGTCCTATATATTCGTTTAAAACAAGGGGCTGATATTGAGTGAGAATACCGACCGTATCTATGCCTGAATTGACACAGTTGGAAAGAGGGAAGTCAATAATACGATACTTTCCGCCGAAAGGCACAGCCGGTTTTGCCAGCTTATCCGTCAGAGCGTAAAGTCTCGATCCCTGTCCCCCGGCAAGGATCATAGCAACCATTTCCTTTGACATCGCACGTCTCCTTTGAAAAATATTGCCTTAAAAAGACTAATATATTTTACCATGTGTAGTAAATTTTCACAATAAGAGTGCGAATTTTAAAAGTTTTTTGGCAATTATGACAGAAAAAGAAGAATATTTATGTAAAGAATAAAAACCCGTTACTTTCCGGGAGCAAATTCCATGATATCGCCGTCTTCCTTCGGGGCATCCTCGACAGTTATGACGGAACAGATGGCGGATATAACCTTATCGTATCTTTCCATCATATCATCGTGTCCGGCAAGGATGGCATCACCGTTTCCGGCATTTGCCGCAGCCTCAAGCTTTGCAGCCATTTCCGAAAGTACGGTCGCACCTATCATTTTGGAAGTGCTCTTAAGGGAATGAACGTGGATCGCGTAATTTTTCCAATCGCATTCTTCGAGACTCTTGCGGAGATTCTCGATCTTTTCGTCCTTGCCCTGGGCATACTCGGTCAGCAGAGTACGATAGAAATCATTATCGTTCTGGCAGTACTTAAGTCCCGTATCCGTATCGATCCCGATCCTCTTAAGAGCGGAATACTCAGTATCCTCGGGCTTTTCTTCGGAAACAGCTCCAACCTCCTCGATCACACGCTCAACCTTGTCCGCAGGAAGATACTTTATCAGCATGCTCTCAAGTGCGGCACTGTCAACGGGCTTGGTAAGATAATCCGTAAAGCCTTCCGAAAGATAGCGCTCCTTCGCACCTATTACGGCATCAGCGGTAAGGCAGATCACCGGTGCATCCTTGCTCGCGCCGTTTTCGGTTTCGCGGATCTTGTGGAACGCCTCGGTTCCGTCCATCTCGGGCATACGCTGATCCATGAAGATAAGATCGTAAGCATATTTCCTTGCCATATTGACGGCATCGGCGCCGTCCGTGGAAGTATCTATCTGCATCTTGGTATTCTTCAGCAGATTGACAACGACGGACAGATTGATCCTCGTATCATCCACGATAAGTATTCTGGCCTTGGGTGCATGGAACGACTCCTTGTATGAGCCGTTTTCCGACATGTTTGTCATAAAACGCTCACGTATGTCACCGATCGGTGCTTCGGATATAACCTTCTGAGGGAAGGTTACGGTAAAGACGGAGCCCTTGCCGTATACACTCTCCACTTCTATGGATCCGCCCATCATCTCGAGCAGGCGATGAGTGATAACAAGACCGAGTCCGGTTCCTTCAACAGTGCTGTTACGGTCCATATCAAGGCGCTGGAATCTGGTGAAGAGCTTTTCCTTGTCCTCTGCCTTAATACCGATTCCTGTATCGCTTACGGAAGCGGTAAGAATAAGCTTGTCGCCCTCCTGCTTTTCTCCGCGAAGTGACAGTCTGACAGAGCCGTACTCAGTGTATTTGATGGCATTGTTCAGGAGATTTGTAAGGATCTGACGGATACGGACTTCATCGCCGCAGAGCTCATCGGGAAGAGACATCTCGACATCAATGGAGAAATCAAGTCCCTTATCCTGAGCCTTGAACATCATCATATTGCTCAGGTCGTTCACAAGCGAACTGAGCTGATAGGGGGACTCGACAATACCGAGCTGTCCGCTTTCAAGCTTGGAGAAATCAAGAATATCGCCTACGATGGCGAGAAGATTATGACCTGCTTTTTTGACATCGGCCGCATACAGACCTATGTTATTCAGTGCCTCTTCAACAACATGAGGATTACCGTCCTTGTGGGTCTGGGCCTTTCTCTCCTCACGCAGGATCATTTCATTCATTCCGAGAACGGCATTGATGGGGGTTCTGATCTCGTGGGACATATTGGCCAGGAAATCACTCTTGGCACGGTTCGCACTCTCCGCACGGACCTTCTCCTCAAGGAGCTGTCCCTGCATGCGGACGAAGGGTCTTACGATCAGCATCGAAAGGCATGCAGCAAAGAAAAGCGAGAAAAGAAGGATCACCGCATAGCCTGCAACGGTTGATCGTGTCTGCGCAGAAAGCTGTTCTTCGAACCATTCAACGGAAAAGTCTACCGCCACTATACCCGAAACCTTGCCCGAAGAATCAAATACCGGGCTGTAAGCGCTGTAGAACGAACCCCACTGATCGGTATAGGGAATGTCATCGACAGCCGCAACGCCTCTTCCCGCGCTTGCAAGCGCCTTGGTATACTCTACGGAATCTCCGTACGATGCGGGAGTAAGCGGGTCCGTGTCCATGGTGAATATAAACCTGCCCTCGCTCTCTTCCTTGATACTGTAGACATACTCAAGCTCTACATTGTCCCTGAAGACTGCGAGAGTGTTATAAACATCCGTGTATTTCTTGCTTCCGACATCATCCGGTCCGAGTTCGCCGAGAACATCACCGTTAACGGAACCCGATGCGCAGTTTGCAATATCGAGCATTCTCTGCTGTATGGATTTTCTGATGCCGACTCTGGCCCTGTAAACGGATACCGTGCAGAAAAGCATACTGGATATCAGTATTATGCACTCGACCATCATTATGATCTTTGTGGAAAGACTATTCCTGTGTGACACGGTTTTCCCCCAAAAATACGCTACTATAATATGATAATAGTAGCGTAGTAAAAACTTCATTTCAAGGCAAAATGTTGACTAAATAAAATAAAAAATTTCCGCCTGTTTCATGGCATGAGGAAACTCCGGAAGCTCCTTGCAGGGAATATGGGGTTCGAACGCCCTGTCATGAAACCAGAGTGCCTGAACAGCCTTCATTCCAAGGTCTCTTGCGGCATATAGTTCTCTTGAACCCCCGTCGCCTACATACAGGCATTCATCGGGTTTTACACCGAATTCTTCCATGATCCTTAAGTACATGACCGGGTCGGGCTTGAGCACTCCCTGCTCATAGGAGATCATGGCCGCATCGAAAAAAGGAAAAAGCTCAGATGCCCGCACCATATCCCTTTCGTCCGAAAAAGTATTCGATATGAGGCCGACTTTGAGGCCTCTTTCCTTAAGCCCCCTGAGAAGATCGACAGATTCCTGCGGTATTGCTGAAAAGGTGTCCCCGAGAGCAGCAAGGCGTTTTTCGAACAGCCTGTCTGCGGCTTCCTCATCGCATATTCCCATTTTCCTGAGAGTATCCGCTATTCCTTCCCTCATGGTCATCTTTCCGATGCTCCGGTCGTATTCACTCTCGTGCCACGCTTTCCGGAACTGCGTCAGATCCACGCCCATATCCTCCGCCATATTTTCACTGAAATATGTCCTCCCTTCAAAAAGAGTGACAAGAGTTTCGAACATGTCGAAGATAACCGCTTTGATCATGTATTTCTCCTTTTCGGATTTTAATATATAATGGAACGGAGGTGAAAAATATGAAAATCAGACCTGCTTTGAATGTGCTGCTCCTGGTAGGCGGAATCTTTTCCATAAACGGTTTCGTCTTTGCCGCAATAGGTATCCTTTATTTCTTCTTCGGGGACAGGTATTCGGTCGAAGGTTCATTCGACGATCCCGTAAAGAATTTCTATATGCTGACCGGAGTATTTACCGTGATGGGCCTCTTGTTCCTCGCAGTGGGAATGGGATTCGTCATCCATGAGTTCCGTAAGAAACTCAGACGGAAAGCCCTTTTGGAAAACGGCTACCGCATCTATGGAACCATAAGCGAGACATATCCCGACAAAAAAATCACCATCAACGGTATCCATCCCAACTATGTCGTTTGCAGATATGAAGATCCGGTCACCCTCAGGACAGAGTTCTACAGGAGCCTAAACTACTGTGCTGATCTCAGCGATGCCATAGGAATGACCGTTTCCATATACCTTGATCCAAACAACCACAGCATCTATTATATGGATTTCGATCCGAATCTTATGCCCGTAAAGTACTGATACCCTTGATTTCTCAAAGGATGTCCGGGCCTAAGCAATAGGCTTATGACAGAAGATACAGCCGTACTTATTGCGCTCCTGTTCCTTTCCGCAGTGAGGACACTTGATCCTGTTTCCGCCGGGCACGCACTTTGCGATCGCATCAAGAACGATAAAGGGTTTTCTGCAATGAGGGCATATCGATGCCTTCTCCGAAGGATCCACACTGACAGACTTGGAGCATTCCGGGCATTTAACGCGTACAAGCTCCGTGTTCTCTCCCTTTATGGCAGTCAGGTGGTCTCTGATATTTTCCGCAATGTTTATAAGTGCATCGTCTCCCGTAAGGAGCTGAGCCTGCATACGCCTGAATGCAGCGGGCAGGTCATTTATATCCTTGCAGGCAAACATAAGGAGCTTTTGGTCATCGGCTTCCTTCAGCTTAAAGAATCTTGACCATTCATTTCTCACCCAGACGGCATGGAAATAATCCGCCTTAGTTCCCAGAACAACCATCGCAGGAGCACTTTTCAGTGCCGCGAAAATATACGGCTCGTAGTTTACCCCAAGCTTGTCCTGAAGAGTTTCCCTTGCAAAGAAGACCTTCAGTCCCATTCCGGTGAGCAGTCCGTATAATTTTACGCCTATCTTACTGTCTTCGGTACGAAGTCCCGTCTCATCATCGGTTTCCTTATAACAGATAAATACGTCATAAGGTTTTTCATTCTTCGCAATGTTCAGATAATCTTCCTGAATCCTTGCTATCTGCGAAGCGGCGGACTTAAGTTCTTCTTTCTGCACATCATCGGCCATCCCGACTGCTTCGTTAAAAGATTCCGAATTAAGTATGCTTTCATCGTTTATCCTGTGAAGCGTGGGTATGTATCTCGACGATGCGGGATCCTGTACATATTCGATTCCGTATTCGCACAGGGTCATAGCCCAGAGTATGTCCACGAAAGGAGGATTACGATCCAGAATATCCTCATATATGCGGAATGCCCTGTCGAACTCACATTGCTGTCTGAGCGTATTTGCCTTGTTCAGAAGATCGATGTACTTACCGGTCTCTCCGCTCACAATATTAGTCTGTCCGCAGTAATCGCATGTACACACGGAATTACCGAGTTTGAGCGGTGCTCCGCAGCACTGACAGCTTAATGCTTCAATATTCATAGACTACTCCTTAATAAGCTCCCGGATATTGGGATCATACTTCCTTCTGATTAATGGTGAACTTGATATCGGGGGCGTACTTTCTGATAAACGCGATCATCTCATCCTCTCCGCCTCTTATCGAAAATGACTTGTATCCCTTTTCCTTAAGAGGTTTCTTGGAAGGAGTAAGATATTCACCCTTTGTGACGTTTCCGTCGCGGTCGAGTACCGAGAACTGTTTTCCCGTGCCCTTAAGATCCACAATCGCAATGCTTCCTATCTCACTGAGCTTCCACATCTTGAATCCTGCAAGCGTTCCCGAACCGAGAGTGTAGAGAAGTTCATCATTAACACTTATCCTCAAATCTCCGTAAGTGTCCTTTGCGGGATGCTCCTCTTCATACTTTGCCAGGAATTTCTTGTTGGTATTCTTGTCAGCGATAACCGCAAGAACAACGATCACTACAAATACAGCAATTAAAAGTATTCCGCCCATTTTCATCTCCTTTACTTTGATCTGTTTATGTGCATATATCTGAAAAGCTTATGCTTTTTCTTCCGCATGTCCTGAATTCTTTTTGAGCAGCACGATAAGCACTATCGCTATTATCCATGCGCAGGCTATCGTAAACACTCCTGTCTCGCTGACAAAGTATTTCTTGTCATCTCCTCTTGTGATCACATCGAAAACAGCCTGGTCAAAATTATTATGGGCCGCGTGAAGAAACGCTGCAGGCCATACACTCCTGCTTCTGTATGTGAGATATCCGGCGATGATAGCGACGGGAACTATGCACAGAACAAATGCGGGAAGCTGATACCACAAGGGACAGCCCTCCATATAATCTCCAAACGCAAGAAGGGGTATATGCCATGCGGACCAGATAAGGCCTGTTATAAACAGAGTCTTTACCTCACCCAGTCTTTCACAGAGAGCGGGGAGCATAAAGCCTCTCCAGCCGATCTCTTCACCGAGTGCGGATAACAGGTTTACAAACATGCCAATCACCATCAGCGGAAGAATATCCTGAAGCACCAGCACAATGCTGACTCCGGTATACGCAAAATTATCGGGATGCGTATTCCAGTAGATGATATAGGGAATGAGCAGATATACAAGCGGAATAAAAATTCCGAGCAGAATATACCTGATCTTGCTGAGCCTGAATCCGAGGAGCGAACTCAGCTTTATCTTTTCTTCCGAATCCTTGTTTTCTTTTTTGATGATGATGGCCGAAACGAGCGCGGCAAGAGCCGGAGTCCACATAAGCAGCAGTATGCTGAGATCACTGTGGGCAAAAATATAAAGACTCTCTGTGATCGCAGAGAGCACGATCACTATCGTAAAGAATACGATCAATGATTTTTTTGAATACTTCATCTTACTAAACCTCCGTCATCAATAATAACATAAAAAAAGAAACAGGG
>JAEEGK010012427.1_pt1 | contig 19349 bp, 17 predicted proteins | sample 8958771 | NCBI WGS metagenome assembly JAEEGK01 (sample SAMN16246547, study PRJNA631951) | gut metagenome | biome: gut microbiome; feature: rumen; material: SC-attached | host: Bos | place: Iran: Karaj | collected 2018-10
CCAACGTGCAGCGCATGAGCGAGTACAATCTGCACCAGATGTGGAAGAGCCCGAACGGAACCATACGCGCCATGCTGGACGGTACCGTGTTCCGTACACCCATCACCATCCCTTCCATCCACCCTGCCGTGAAGTTCTGGAAGAAGCCCATCACCATCGCCCGTCACGCTTACGGTGACGTGTACCGTGACGTGGAAATCCAGACCACCGAGCCCGGTGTGGCCAAGCTCGTGTTCGAAGGCGTCTCCGGCGAGCGCATCGAGGAAGTGATCCACGAATTTGCCGGCCCCGGCGTGATCGAGGGCATGCACAATACCGACAAGTCCATCAGCAGCTTCGCCCACGCCTGCTTCAAGTACGCCCTGGACGTGAAGCAGAACCTGTGGTTCGCCACCAAGGATACCATCTCCAAGAAGTATGACGGCCGCTTCAAGGCTATCTTCGAGGAAATCTACGAGCGTGACTACAAGGAGCAGTTCGAGGCCGCCGGCATCGAGTACTTCTACACGCTCATCGACGACGCCGTGGCCCGCGTGATGCGTTCCGAGGGCGGCTTCATCTGGGCCTGCAAGAACTACGACGGCGACGTGATGTCCGACATGGTCTCCACCGCCTTCGGTTCCCTGGCCATGATGACTTCCGTGCTCGTGAGCCCCGACGGTAAGTACGAGTACGAGGCTGCTCACGGCACCGTGACCCGTCACTATTACAAGTACCTGAAGGGTGAGGAGACCTCCACCAACCCGATGGCTACCATCTTCGCCTGGAGCGGCGCCTTCCGCAAGCGCGGCGAGCTGGACAACCTGCCGGAACTGGTGAACTACGCCAACCAGCTGGAGGCTGCCTGCTTCGATACCCTGAACGAGGGTCTGGAGACCAAGGACCTGGTGAACCTCTCCGAGGGCATCACCCCGAAGGGCCTCACCTCCCTGCAGTTCCTTCAGGAAATCCGCAAGCGCCTGGAAGTCCGTCTGGGTGCCTGATCAAGCCTAAGATTCAAAAAAAGGTTGGTAAGCGATTACCAACCTTTTTTTATGTTCCGGGCCATCTCGTGAGCCAGTCTTGCGCGGGCCTCGCGGGAGTACCAGGCGATGTGCGGCGAGAAAATAAGCCGCCCGGAGTCTTTGATCTTCATAAGGGGGCTGCTCTGCGGGAGCGGCTCCTTTTCGTAAACGTCCAGCGCAGCGCCGGCGATGAGCCCTTCGTCCAGCGCGCGGGCCAAATCGGCCTCCACCGCGATGCCGCCGCGGCCGGTGTTCACGAGGATGGCCGATGCCTTCATCTGCCGAAGCTGGTCATAGCCGATGAGCCCCGCCGTGCGCTCGTTGTAGGGGGCGTGGATCGAGACGACATCGGCCCGCTTCAAAAGCTCCTCGAGGGAGACGCAGGGGTAGTCCTTGCAATGCCCCGTGCCGGAGGTGGAGTAATAGATGACGTCCATGCCGAAGGCCTTGCCGATGGACGCGACTTTCTGGCCGATGGCTCCCATCCCCACGATGCCCAGCGTCTTGCCGGCGATTTCCGTGAAGGGGTGGGCGAAATCCACGTGCACGGGGTTGCGGCTGTAGTCGCCGCTCTGCACGAAGGCCTGGTAGTGGAAGGCGCGGCCCATCAGGTTCAGGATGTGCATCCAGGCGGTCTGGGCTACGGAGTCGGTGGAATAGGCCGCGACGTTGCGCACGATCACGCCGCGTTTTTCGCACAGCGGCACGTCGATGTTGTTGATGCCCGTCCCGGCCTCGCAGATGAGTTTGAGCTTCGGGGCGGCGTCCAGGAAGGCTTGGTCCACGATGATCTTGTTCAGGAGGACGACGTCCGCGTCCTTCACGCGTTCGCGCGCTTCCTCGGCGGTAGAGGTCTGATATAACTGAAATTCGCCCAGTGCGGCGATCTCGTCCATGGGCGTATCCCCCATGGAAATAGCGTCCAGAAATACAATCTTCATTTCTTACGTCATGCCCGGCTTGACCGGGCATCTCTTGTACAAAAGTAATAGAAATTTTGTATATTTACCATCGGTTATGGCAAACGTAGCAGACATATTGACCCGTATCGACGAAGGCGCGCCCCTGAAAATGGACATCGAAGCCTCCGTCCGGGACTACTGCATCCTGGCCCTCAAGTTCCTGAAAGGGCAGGAGTCTCCCGCGCGCTATTTCGAAGGTACGCTGCCCAATCCCATGCCCGTGCTGGACGGGGAATCCGCCGCCCGGCGCTGCGCAGAGGAGCGCTATTGCCGCCAGCTCTATCGGCCCGACAGCAATCCTTTACTGGCCGATGCCATCGCCGACCTCTCCTTCGCGCAGTCCGAGCGTCTCACCCTCGCCGAGCCCGAGAATCCCCAGGCCGATGACCGCGAGCGCGCCATGGTCTATATCGTGGCCGTCTATACGCTGTTCGCGCTGTCGTTGCACGGGCGTACGGACTTCGCCGCGCTGTTCCTGGAGGCGTGGGCCAACTTCAACGCGCTGGCCAGCGCCCGCGTCATCCGCAGGCGCTATGACAAGAGCTGGCACAGCCGTTACAACAGCTTGTTCTATCCTTTAGGCTAAATTAGAGACCTGCGTGCTCACGGAGAGCCCCAGGGCCGATAACTGCTGCAGGAAAGCGGTTTCGAAGCGGTCGCTGGAGATCTTCCGCGTCATGTGCAGATACATCTTCCCGTTATAAGAAACGCAGGAGAAGGCTCCGCTGTTGCCTCTCTGGCGGCCCAGGATGAAGTCGGCGTCCGTGATGTAAGGGCGCATCTCGGCCGGGACGTTCAGGTTGCCCATGTTGGAGAGGGTCTGGGAGACGAAGCGGTCCCCGTGCAGCAGGTTGATGATATCGATGATGGGATGTTTGATCTTAAGGGGAAGGAGCCGCACGAGGAGCATCTCTTCGAGCTCCACGTTGGCGGCTACCTTGACCTCGAGCTGATCCTTGCGAAGGTCGTGCGCTTTCTGCGTTTTCACGGACTTCACCAGATCAGGAAAAGAATAGTAACCCTCTTTCACGTCCACGCCGAGATTAACATAGGAAGAAAAGTTGCGGACAGTGCGGCTTCCGTACAAAGGACGGAGGTTCACCGGTACAGAGACTTTGAGCACGGAGCGTTTCCGAGGGTTATTATCTTTTCTGTGTTCCTCCTGCAGGGCCCATAACATGGTGGCAGTAATGAGTTCCGTTACCGTGCAGTCATAGGCCTTGCAGGCGGATTTGAACGCATCGGCCGATAAGACGGCGCGAACGTCCTTGACGGCGGAGAAGGGGAGGGTGCTGCCCTTGATGTGGTAGGCGCTCACATTCTTTTCCAGCTGGCCGTGACAGCCGCTGAAAACGGTTTTGAAACTGTCTTCCACTTCTGCGTAGGCAGGTTTCTCCCGGGGATCCCACACCATCTGGTTGTAGGTAATCAGTACACCGTAACGAAGACGGATATATTCTCCCGCAAGTGTCAGGAGAAAGACCATGGCGCCGTTGCCGTCGGCAAGGGCGTGGAATACGTCAAGCATGATTTCTTTTCCTTCTGCGCTCACGCGATATAAGAGGCCGTCCTGGTCCTTGAAGTTGAAGTGCTTCAGGGGTTTGACGGGGCGTACGCTGGGAATGGCGTTGCAACGGTCCAGGTACCACCAGAAGGCGCCGGAACGGAGCGTGCAGCGGAAAGTGGGGATGCGCTCGGATACGTGCAGGAGCGCGGTCTGCAATATATCGGTATCGATGTCGTCAACGAGGGTGACCTTCATCCTGTACAGGGAGCTGTAGTGCTTGGACATGGATGCGGGATAGATGTTGGCGGCGTTGTCCAGTCTTAAACGGGCAGGAATCGATGCTATCATTTCTCTCAGGGTTTTGTGCAAATTTAGACCGTGCGCAAGACCCGGAAAAAGAAATGTAGTGTGGGACGAATGAATGGGGTGAAAACCCGTATTTTGGGACGAAAGTGACGTTTTAGGGACGAATGACCGGTTCTTCGGCCATTCGTCCCTGTCACAAAACGATTATTAAAAGGAAGTTTTACTTGGTCTGGATAGAGGCTGCGCCAGCCTTGTAGGTGGTCAGGTTGGTGTAGGACAGCGAGCGGATATCGACGCTGCCGGCACCGGCGATGCTCACATTCACATCCTCGGACTTGCCCTGGAGGGAAGCGTCAGCGGCGCCGTTCACGGCTACGTTGACCTTCTTGACGTCAAGTTCCCTGGCCACGAGGTCGGCGGCGCCGTTCACGGTGAAGGAGAGGCTTTCCAGCGCAAGGTTGTTGAGTTCTACGTCACCGGCACCGTTCACGGTTACGGTAATGCCGTAGTCGCCGGAGAAGTCGGATATGACGGCGTCGGAGGCACCGTTGACGCCGAGCGTCTCAATGGCTGGCATGGAGACGAAGACGTCGAACTTCTCGGCACGGATCTGGACGCGCTCCTTGGTCTCGAGGATGAGGACACCGTCCACCACTTTGTAGTCCAGGTGCTGGAACACTTCCTCGTTGGCGACGACGCGCACGGAGAAGTTATCCTCCTGGGTGATGTGGAGGTCTGCGGCGCCGTTCACGAATACGCCGGAGAAGTCCTTGTAGTCCATATCGACGGACTTGATCTCGCCATTGCAGTAGATGGCGTTACTGTTCCAGCTGAAGCAGCTGCTGGTAAGCACAGATACTACCGTCGCGGTAATCAGGTTGAATAATTTCTTCATGGTATTCTGTTAAGTTATGCTTTCTTGAAAATGGTTTCGTCCAGGCCCAGCAGTTCCATCTTGCGACGGATGGCGGGCACTTCTTTCTCCAGGAATTCCTGGCGCTGGGTGTCGAGGATCTTGTCACGCGCTTCGACGGATACGAAGTAGCCGATTCCGCGCTTGTTGTAGATGATGCCCTCGGCGGTTAATTTTTCGTAAACTCTCATGACAGTGTTGGGATTTACGCCAATCTCGGCGCCGTATTCGCGGACAGACGGGATGCGCTCGTCCGCCTTCAGAGTGCCGCTTAGGATGCTTTCGCAAAACACGTCGGCAATCTGGAGATAGATGGGTTTTTCTCCGTGGAAGTCCATAATACTAGTGGTTAATGGTTTTGATTCTGTAGAAGATACCGCCTGCGATACCGGCGGCCAGTATGGAGGTGATCAGGGTCATGGTGTCCAGCGTTTTTTCAATAAAGCCCTGTGCCTCGGAGAAGTTTTCGAAGCTATAGTATGTGGGGGCTCCGAACTGGTTCATGATGATGGACCATACGATGCTGAAGAGGATGATGACCAGGATGGCGTTAAGGATCTTGTTCTTCTTGAAGCAGATGCCGCAGATCAGGAAGAACAGGTAGTTGAAGCAGAAGCTGGCCAGCATGACGGGCACGAAGGTCTCGGGCGTCCAGAACGTCTCGTATTCGGCGTTCACTTCAACCAGGGCATCGCTGAAGGCGTTGTAGCCGTGATGGACATAGTAGAGCAGGGAATTGCCGACGGTGGGATCGATGACGGCCATGAACCAGTCCAGGGACAGGAAGACGACGATCAGTACGATGGGAAGCACGATGAGGGCCATGATCATCATGGACAGCCATTTCTCAAAGGCGGAAGCCGGAATCATGAGCCAGGCGCTACCTTTGCGTCGGTCGGTGAGATAGCCGTAGATGCGGGTGTAATAGAACTCCAGCGCTGCGCCTGCAAAGACGAAGGTGCCGATACGGATGCCTACGTTAGGGCCGCACCAGGCGCCGCTGAACACCAGGTTGAACAGTACGACCAGGAAGTAAATGATCACGCCGGACAGGCCGATGCCCATGGCGGCTTTCATGTGGTTGCGCCACATCTGCACAAGATCGTATTTGAAATAGTTCCAGAAACGGGAACCGTTGAAAACTTCGCTTTTCATAGGGCTACTTGAATAAGGCTTTAACTACATCTTTATGGGCGTGTACGGCGTTGAAGAGGGCCTCGATATGGACCTTGGACTCTTCGCCGGTGGTGTTGGGATACACCTGGATGCAGCCGGTAGGGGTGCTTTCCATGTACAGGGCCTCGGGGTGGACGGTGTTGCCGTAGTCGAAGTAGAGTTTCTGGCTGACCTCGGCCACGGAAGCGTTGAGCAGGACATCCTCCTTGTCGAGGATGATGATCGGGTCGATGATGTCCTCGAGGTCACGCACCTGGTGGGTGGAGATGATGACGGCCGATTCTTCGCTGGTGTACTTCATGATGGCCTTGCGGAACAGGGCCTTGGAAGGGATGTCCAGGCCGTTGGTGGGCTCGTCCATGAAATAGTGGCGGGCGTTGCAGGCGAGGGCGAAGGCGATCCAGGTCTTCTTGAGCTGACCGGCACTCATGGTGTCCATGCGCTGGTACTCGTCCACTTCGAATTCACGGAGGATCTGAAGGTACTTGTCCTGGTCGTATTCGGGCCAGAGCTTACCGGTTTCCTGGCCGAAGACGTTGGCCCGGTTGTGCACGGGAGCGACTTCGTCGGGAAGGTAGAACTGCTCGGCCAGCAGGGAAGGCTGGCGGTCGAAGGGATTGCGGCCGTCGGTATCGATGGAACCGGTGGCTGGCTTCTTCAATCCACAGAGCAGGGTGAGGAAGGTGGTCTTACCCACGCCGTTTTCTCCCAGGAGGCCGTAAATATTGCCTCCCGTGAAATCTACGGAGATGTTCTTGAGAACACCTTTGGAGCCGTAGCTGAAGGATAAATCTTTTACGCTAATCATATCTTTGCGGTGTATTAGTTCAATAGTACACTGCAAAGGTAGAAAGAATAATTTAATCTGCAAATTTTTTGTGAAAATTTTACAAAAAAAATGAGCCCGCTCGGAAAGAGCAGGCTCAGATATAATATATAAGGTACTCTCTTACCAGCCCAGCACGTAGGCGAAGATGAGCGGAGCCACGATGGTAGCGTCGCTTTCGACGATGAACTTGGGCGTTTCGGGGGCGAGCTTGCCCCAGGTGATCTTCTCGTTCGGGACGGCACCGGAGTAGGAACCGTAGGAAGTGGTGGAATCGGAGATCTGGCAGAAGTAAGCCCAGAGGGGAGTACCGGTCCAGCCCAGATCCTGCTCCATCATGGGAACGCAGCAGATGGGGAAGTCACCGGCGGTACCGCCGCCGATCTGGAAGAAGCCGACGCCGGCGCCCTGGCTGTTCTTCTTGTACCAGTCCACGAGGAACATCATGACCTCGACACCCTGGATGACCATGTGGGGATCGTATTCGCCGCGGATCACGTGGGCGGTGAAGATGTTACCGGTGGTGCAGTCTTCCCAGGCGGGGCAGATGATAGGGATGTTCTTCTCGCAGGCGGCGACTACCCAGCTGTCCTTGGGGTCGATCTCATAGTACTGCTCGAGGACACCGCTGCGGATCATCTGGTAGATGAACTCGTAGGGGAGGTATCTCTTGCCTTCGGCCTTGGCCTTGTCCCAAACTTCCACGAGGTGCTTCTCCAGGCGGCGGAAAGCTTCCTCTTCGGGGATGCAGGTATCGGTAACACGGTTATAGTGGTTGTTGATGAGCTCCTGCTCCTGTTCCGGAGTCAGGTCACGGTAACCGGGCACACGATAGTAGTGATTGTGAGCCACCAGGTTCATGATGTCTTCCTCCAGGTTGTTGGCGCTGCAGCAGACGAAGGAAATCTTGTCCTGGCGGATCATTTCGGCCAGGGAGAGGCCGAGTTCGGCGGTGCTCATGGCGCCGGCCATCGCGAGGAACATCTTACCACCTTTGTTCAGGAGGTCTTCATAAGCTTTTGCAGCGTCTACCAGCGCTGCGGAATTGAAGTGACGGTAGTTGTGGGTAATGAATTGAGAGATAGGTCCCTTTTCCATTTTCTTTATAAGTGGCCAGCGGGCGAAACCAGTCTTTGGTCTCCAACCCCTGACTTCAATTTGCAAAGTTACAAAAAATACTGAATACGAGAAACTTTATCCGCCGATGAATTCCCGGATCATGGAGGTCGCAGGGATCTCGCGGTCGCTCACGGGCGTGAAATAGTGGATAAACTTGAGCAGGCGGTGCGCCTCGGAATACTCGGCGCAGTTCTGCGGCACGCTGCGGAGGATGGGTTCCGCGTGGTTCTTCAGCACGGCGAACTCGATGAGGTAGGCGCTGTTGAACATGGCATCGGCCATCTCCTGGAAGGGATAGATCCACTTGCGCTCGGCGGCGAGGACGTTCTGCCAGTTGGAGATGGACTCGCGGGCCGTGAAGGCGCCCTTGTTATAGTCTCGCACGATGCGGCGCAGCAGGCGGTTGTCGCTGGTGGGGATCATGTTGTGGTCGTCCAGCAGGGTGCCGGTGAGCGTGTTGATGAAGATGCGGAACTTGGCGCTTTCGGGAATCTGGCTGGTGAGGGCCGGATTCAGGGCGTGGATGCCTTCGATGAGGAGGATGCTGCCCTCGGTCAGGCGCAGGCGCTTGTTGTTGTACTCACGAAGGCCCGTCACGAAGTTGTATTCCGGAACCGAGACTTCCTCGCCGGCGATAAGCTTCATGATATCCTTTTCCATGAGGTCGTGGTCCACGGTGTCGAAGTTGTCGAAGTCGTAGGACCCGTCGGGAAACTTGGGCGTTTCCACGCGGTTGACGAAGTAGTCGTCGGTACTCACCGAGAGGGGTTTCAGGCCGCAGGCCTTGAGCTGGATGGACAGGCGCTTGCAGAACGTGGTCTTACCGGAGGAAGAAGGACCGGTGATGAGCACCACCTTGAGCGGGTTCTCGCAGCGGCAGCGGCGGTCGATTTCCTCGGCGATCTGGACGATCTTCTTCTCCTGGAGGGCTTCAGCGATCTGGATGAGCTCGCTGGCGCGGCCGTTCAGGAAGGCTTCGTTCACGTCACCCACGGTGCTCAGGCCCATGATGATGTTCCAGCGCAGGGCCTCCTTGAACATCTCGAAGGTCTTGGGCTGGTCCACGTAATCGGCCAGGCGCGAAGGGTCCTCGCGGGAGGGTACCTGCAGGAGGAAGCCGTCATGGTACAGGATGAGGCCCCACACTTTCAGGTATCCGGTGGAGGGAACGAGCTTGCCGTAGTAGTAGTCCACGGTCTCGTCCAGGGTGTAGTAGTCCGTGTAGGCTTCGCCGCTGGTCTCCAGCAGCTTCACCTTGTCGTCGAAGCCGGCCTTGCGGAACTCCTTGAGGGCGCGGTCGGTCTGCACGTCGTAGCGATGGAAGGGCATGTCCTTTGCCACCAGCTCCTTCATGCGGGCTTCCAGCAGTTTCAGGTCTTCGCAGGTGGGGTTGCTGCCGTCGGCCTTGCGCAGATGGCAGAAGTAGCCGTGCGAAATGGGGTGCTCGATATAGAGCCGGCTTTCCGGGAACACGTCCACAGACGCCTTGTACAGCAGGAAATACAGCGAACGGCAATAGACACGCATGCCGCTGGATTCCCGCACGTCGATGAACTCGATGTCCTTGTTCTGGTACACTTTGAACTTGAGTCCCTGGGACACATTGTTCACCTTGGCGGACACAATGGGGTAGGGACGGTGGACGTCGAACTCCTGCAGCATCTGCAGAAGGGAGGTTCCTTCCGGAAAGCGTTTGCTTTCGCCGGTGTTTTTGCAATAGACCTGTACCATATTACTAAAATGCTAAAGCGAAACTTCTTGTTTTTCGAGATAGGCGACTACGTCGGCTACCGTTTCGAAGGTAGCGAGGGCCTGGTCCGGGATCACGATGCCGTACTGGTCCTCGATGCGCATCAGCAGCTGCAGGATGTCGAGGGAGTCGGCGCCCAGGTCCTTCTTGATGAGGGACTGGGGCGTAATCTTGGAGGGGTCCAGACGAAGCTGCTTCGCCAGGATGGTCTGTACTTTTTCAAACATAAGATAAGGTTTAGATGCCCGGTCGGGCCGGGCATGACGTTTTAGTCTTCGTAATGCTCGTATTGAGCGATTTCAGTTTCAATCTTGCCGGAGAGATGGGATACTTCCATCTTGTAGGCCTGCTCGATGCACTTTTCGACGGCGACGGCCTTGGAGGAGCCATGACCCTTCACGACCACCTTGGAGGTGCCCAGGAGCACGCTTCCGCCGTAGTTCTGGTAGTTCATGAACTCTTTCTCCTCCTTGAACATGCGGCTCATCAGGAGGGCGCCCAGCTTATAGATCCAGCGGCTGAAGATGTCCTTCTTGAGCTTCTTGAGCAGTTCCAGGGCGGTGCCTTCGGTGGTCTTGACCAGCACGTTGCCGGAGAAACCATCGGCCACGACCACATCGTATTTTCCGCTGAGGAGGTCGCGGCTCTCCATGTTGCCCACGAAGTTCAGCGACGGGGTCCGGGTCAGGAGCTGATAGGCCTCGCGGCGCATGTCGTCGCCCTTCTCGGCCTCTACGCCTACGTTCAGCAGGGCTACGCGCGGCTTCTTGACGCCGTACACGTTCTCCATGTAGAGGGAGGCCATGATCGCGAACTGACGCAGGTGGGCCGATGTCACTTCGACGTTGGCGCCGCTGTCGCAGATGCCGACGAGGCCGCCGTCCATGGTGGGCAGCAGCGGGCAGAAGGCCGGGCGGATGACGCCGGGAATGCGGCCGAGGCGGACCAGCGCACCCGTCACCAGGGCGCCGGTGGAGCCGGTGGACACCATCGCGGCGATGTCGTCGCGGTCCCTCAGCATGATGATACCCTTCATCATGGAGGAGTTGCGCTTGAGGCGCACCACGTCCGTGGGCTTTTCGTCACAGCCGATGACCTCGGGCGCATGCTCGATCTCCAGGCGGGACGCGTCGTAGGACTTGCCCTCCAGGCACTTGCGCAGGATGGCCTCGTCACCGGTCAGGATGACGTGCAGGTCCGGGTTCTTCGCCAGGGAGGCGAGGGCTCCCTCGACCGGGGCTTCGGGGCAATGGTCTCCGCCGAAGCAGTCAATGATGATCTTGATCATATTTTCTTCACGTAGGAACGGTAACGCTTGCATTCTTCACGCTTGAAACGGCGCCAGGCGTTCAGGATGGCGTAGTTGTCTTCCAGGTTCAGGTTGGTGTCGGCCCATTGGAGGCGCGGGTTGTCGCGGAGCATCTTCATGATGGCCAGGGACAGGGCACCGGAGATACCGCGGTTCAGGTATTCCGGGTTGACACCTACCAGGCACAGGTCCAGGATATTGGGACACTTGATGTAGTGCAGCAGTTTGATGAGGGTGAGCGGCGTGTATTTTCCGCGCGTGCCTTTGAGGGCGGGAGCAAGTCCCGGGAAAGCAAGGCCGAAGCATACGATCTTTTCGTTCTCGTCCAGGATGACGGCCGTATATTTGGGGTCGATCACCATGGCGAAGTTCTCCAGCATGAGTTTGCGCATGCCTTCGGTGAACGGAACGGTGCCGTACAGTCCCTCGTAGGAGGTATCCAGGAGGTCGAAGATGCCATCGGCATATTTCTTCAGCAGCTGCGAACCGTTTTTGGCGGTGCCGTAGTGCAGCTTGTAGCGCCTGAAGATGAACGACACCAGCTGCTCCAGTTCCTCCAGGGCTTCGGAACTCTCGGCCCCGTACAGGCGGCTGGCGGTCCAGTCCACTTCCTTTTGGAAGCCCAGGGCTTCTACGTGGTCCTTATAGTAGGGGGCGTTGTAGTTCTGCTCGAAGGTGGCGGGCTGGTCGAAGCCGTCAACCAGCATGCCTTCGCGCTCCAGGTCCGAGAAATTGAGGGGACCCACCATGGTGTCCATCCCTTTGGAACGGGCCCAGTTTTCGGCGGCATCGAACAGGGCTCTGGATACTTCCAGGTCCTCGATGGCGTCAAAGCGGCAGAAGCGGCTGCGCTTTTCATTGTTCTTGGCGTTGGCATCCTTCTGGATGATGGCCTGGATGCGGCCGGCGGGTTTTCCGTCCTTGTAGGCCACGAAGCAGGTCCATTCGCAGCTGTCGTGGTAAACGTAGTCCTTGCGGAACATCTTCTTCTCGTCGGCGTACAGCGGCGGGACGAAGTTGGGGTTCTTCCGGTACAGGTCCAGCTGGAAGTTCAGGAATACCCTGCGCTCCCGGGCGGTATTGACTTCTTTGATCTCTATCATAATCTTTTATTGGAGATGCCCGGTCAAGCCGGGCATGACGTCATGGCTCTACCGATGGATGGCGTGGAAGCAGACGCCTACGCCGTTGGGGCCGCAGTGGCTGCCGGCGGTGGGGTTTACGTCCACGTACTCGATATTCTGTTTTCCGTACTTGTCCTCGATCATCTGGCCGATGGTGTGGGCGATCTCGGGGGCATCGGTGTGGCCGATGCAGATGCGGTGCTTCTCGATATCGGCCCCCAGTTCGCCGACCTTGTCCACGAGGTACTGGATGGCTTTCTGGCGGCCCTTGGCGGTGCCCACGGAGACCATCTTGCCCTCCTGGCTCATGTGGATGAGGGGACGGACACCGATGAGGGTGCCCATCGTGGCTGCGAGGCCGCTCACACGGCCGCTGCGGCGGAAGAACTTGAGGTCATCGGCAAAGAAATACATGGCGAAGTGATCTACTTCCTCCTGGGCCCAGGCGAGGATCTCGTCGAGGGTCTTGCCGGCCTTCACCAGGTCTCCCACTTCGCGTACGATGGCGTAGCTGATGGTGGTGATGCCCTTGGTGTCGATCTCTTCGAAGCGGGCGGCGGGGTATTGGGCCTTGAGGTCCGCTACGGCCTGGTCCATGGCGTCGAAGGTGTTGGTCATGGCACGGGAGAAGTGAACGTAAAGGATCTCGTTCCCTTCCTTGAAGTCTTCTTCGAAGTACTGGATGTACTGTTCCTTGGAGATGGCGCTGGTGGTAGGCAGAACGCCGCCGCGGAGCACGTCGTAGAAGGCGTGGGCATCGAAGGTCTGGAAGTCCACATAGGGGTACGTGGTCTTGGCGTCGATGCTGTAGGGCATGGAAATGAGTTTGTAACCGTACTCGGCTGCGATGGCCGGGAAGAAATCGGTATCAGTGTCAGTGTAGATCTTTAACATAGCACTAAAATGTAATCATATACGGGCTGTCCTCCGTCCAGAAGGATGACTTCGGTCATGGGACAGGCTTTTTCGAGTTGGGCTTTGAGGCGGGCGGCTTCGTCGGCGGGGGCGTCCTCGCCGGAGAAGAGCACGAGGATATCGGAGTCTGAGGCGCCGAGTTTGTCGGCCAGTGCCATCACTGTTTCCTCGCGGGTGGGGGAGGCGGTGAGGATGTCCTTTCCGCTGAAGCCGATGTACTCGCCGGATTTGGCGTCTTCGGTGTCGCGGATGGCGCGGGAGACAGCGCCCGTGGTGACGGAGGCGGCCGCGGCCTTCAGGGTCTGGGTCATCTCCTCGATGGGCTGTTCGGCGTCCAGGTTGGCCAGGGCGTAGTAGCCTTCGCCGAGGGTCTTCGTGGGGATCACGATGATCTTGGCATCGGCATACATATCGGCCGCCTGGTTGGCCGTGAGGATGATGTTGCTGTTATTGGGGAAGACCAGGATGGTCTCTGCGTTCACTTTGTTGAAGGCTTCCAGGAAGCGCTCCACGGAGGGGTTCATGGTCTGGCCGCCCTCGATGACTTCGTCCACGCCCATCTCCCGGAAAGTGTCGGTGAGGCCGCGGCCGGCGGCTACGGTGACGATGCCCATGGCTTTGCGGGCGCGCTTGTAGCGGTCGTCCATGTGGTTCTCGTGGTGCTGGAGGGTCATGTTCTCTACCTTGATGGTGAGGAACTCGCCCCATTCGCGGCACTTGGTGAGGACGGCGCCGGGGTCCTTGGTGTGGACGTGCACCTTGATGATGGAGCCGTCGCGGAAGAAGACGAGGGAGTCTCCCTGTCCGGCGAGCCAGTCGTGGATGACGGTCTCGTCGAAATGGTCCAGATCCACCTTGCAGCGCTGCAGGCGCAGGATGAATTCGGTGCAGTAGCCGAATTCCAGGACGCTGTCCTCGGTGAAGGCGTCGAAGTTGACCTTAGATGCCCGGTCGGGGCCGGCTATGACGGTTTTCCCGGCTCCGTTTTTGCCGTCATTCCCGGCTTGACCGGGAATCTCCCCGTGCAGGGCTGCGCGCATGCCCTCGGCAATGCTCACGAGGCCTGCGCCGCCGCTGTCCACGACGCCCGCTTTCTTGAGGACGTCCAGGAGTTCGGGGGTGTGCTGCAGGCTCAGGTCCATGCCGGCGATCCACAGGTCGAAGTACTCTTCCAGGGTGGCGGAGCCTTTGGCGGCGTCCACGCCTTCCCTCAGGACGGTGAGGATGGTGCCTTCCACGGGGGTGGAGACGGCGTGATAGGCTTCGCTCACGGCCGATTGCATGGCCTGGGTGAAGGCGGTCATATCGGCCTCTTTCAGGCCCTTGAGGCCCTTGGACAGGCCGGCGAAGATGCGGGAAAGGATGACGCCGGAGTTGCCGCGCGCGCCCATCAGCATGTGCTTGGAGACGGCTTCGGCGGTGTCGGCGAGGCTTTCATCGGCCCGGGCCTGGGAGCCGGCTTCGATGGTCATGTACATGTTGTCGCCGGTGTCGCCGTCGGGTATGGGAAATACGTTTAAATCGTTGATGGCCTGGCGGTCTTCGGCCAGTCGGGCCGCACCGCCACGGATCAGGTTCAGGTACAGTTCAGCGTTCAGATTCATTCGGGAATTCGGAAACTTTTTCTAAAGAAGGGAATCTTCACCAGCATACGGAAAATCCAGGGCTGCAGCGAATACGTGATGAGGATGGTGGAAGCCATGCCTATGAGCGTAATGATGCCGATGGAGTGGATCGAGGGATGCGTGGCGAAAATCAGGGAGAAGGTTACGATGCCCAGCACGAGGGCACTGTAAAATATGGCCACTTTGTGATATTCCAGCATGGATTTTTCGCCATGGCGGGCTTCGGCCAGGAGGCCTTCCATCACAAAGATGCTGTAATCTACGCCAATGCCGTACACGAAGGTGGCGATGACGATGTTGATCAGGTTGAATTCAAGTCCCAGCAGCGCCATGTAGCCCTGCATGACGTACCAGCTCACGAACATCGGGAAGAAGGCGATGAGCGAAATCCAAATGTTGTGGAAGCACAGCAGGAGCACGATGAGCACGAAGATACTGGAGATCCAGAGGGTCTTGTTGAAGTCCTCATGGATGACCTCCACGAGGTCCTGGCAGTAGTAGAAGGGCTCCAGCACGAAGATGTGGGGAATGGCGGTGAGGGCGTCCGTAACGGCGTCCGTGTCCTCGAAGTCGTAGGATACGTCGGTGAAGACCATGTATCGGCCGCTTTCCTGCTTCTCTACGTAGTTGGACAGCAGGCCCGGAGGGACGATGCCGGATTCGAAGAGGTTGTCCGGCTCGTACTTGCGGCTGATGATGTCCAGGAAGGGATCGAAGAGGTTGTAGGGGAGGTTGTTGGCTGCGGCCGATGCGCCGAGGTCCCGCTTCAGGCGGGCGACGCGGGCCTTGTTCCAGAAGGCGTTCCAGGCCTGGATGCGGGCTTTCTGGTCCTCGGTGGACTGGAACAGCAGCTTGGTGACGGGGGCGTAGAACTTGACGAGGCCTGTCTCCTGCAGGGAATCCAGGGCGGGGAAGAGGGCCTTGTTGTATTCCAGGGCTTTGTCCAGGCTGTAGTCGTCCCAGGCGGCGAAGTACATGTGGACGCTGCCGTCGGCGTTGGTGCGGTTGTACAGGTCCTGGCTTTCCACGAGGTCGGGGTCGTCGTAGTCGAGGTTGCGGAGGTCGGAGTCGAACTTGACGCGGGGGCTGAAGATGACGCCGACGACGATGATGGCGATGAGCGTGCCGATGATCCACTTGTTGCGGTCCCAGGGCAGGGAGTTGATGCGCTCCACCAGCGGGAAGCCGTGGGTGCGCTTGAACTTGATCTGGCCGGGATGCAGGAAATGCGGCATGAACACCAGCACGAAGAAGGTGTTGCCTATGAGGGCGAAGGTGGCGAAGAGGCCGAAGTCGCTCAGGAGGCTGCTCTCCGTGAAGATGAGGCCCATGAAGGCGCCCACGGTGGTGATGCAGCCCAGGACGACGGGGGTGCTCTCTTCCCTGAGCATCTTCTCCACGTCTCCCACGTAGTAGAAGTGGATGAGCACGTGCAGGCAGTAGCTGATGGCGACGCCCAGGATGACGGCGCCGAGGCCGAGGGCCATCAGGGACATGGTTCCCTTGATCCAGTACATGCAGGCCATCGAGAAGAGGGCGCCGTACAGGACGGGAACGAGCTGGTGGATGATGAAGCTCAGCTTATGGAAGCTGAACATCATGATCAGGAGGATCAGGACAAGGGACAGGCCGACGGTCCAGACGAGGTCCCGCTTGATGGTGCCGGCGTTGGAGACGCTGCCCTGCGGGTTGCCGTGGACCAGGACTTTGAGTTCCGGGTGTTCGCTTTCGTATTCGGCGCGGGCCTTGTTGATCATTTTGACCAGGCGGGTGCCCTTGCCGGAATCCGTGGAGATGAAGGAAGGGGCGACGAAGGCCAGGGCCACGCTCTTGTCCTGGCAGAAGAAGTGGCCGTCTTCCATGTTGTAGCCGCCCATGACGGCGCCCTCGCCCAGGATTTCCTTGAGGAGGATGCTTCTGAGGTTCAGCGGGTCCATGGTGACGAGCTGGGTGTCATCACCGGTCTCGTCTTCCATGATGAGGTGGGCGTTTTCGGCCATCTGGGCCTGGATGGCTTCGGGCTGCAGGGCCTTCTCCATGAGGGCGTACCAGCTGGTGTCCACGAAGGAGGGAAGGTGCTCGATGCCGTATTCCATGGCGCTCAGGCCGGTTTCCAGGTCCAGGGATGCCAGGATGCCGGAAATCAAGTGCGTGGAGGAGTCCTTCTGCTCCAGGATGTGGCAGAATTCTTCTACGGCGTCTCCCAGAAGGGTGGGGGCGACGGGGTCATCGGCATTGCGGGAAGTGACCTGGACGAAGACTTTTTCCTTGAGGTCGATTTCCCCAAAGGCGAGTTCGGTGGATTCTTCCGTTTCCGGAAGGAGCTTCATAATGTCTTCTTCGTAACGCAGTTTCACGCCGAACCACGCGAAACACAGCGTGCTGGCAATGAGCAGAAACCACATCAGCGCCTTACGGCCTTTCAAGAATTGATATAGCGGAAGGAATATCCTGTGCATGTACTTTTCGGGTTGATATATTTTACAAATATAAGCATTTTTCCTGACTCGTATAAAACGAAACACCCTGCCTTGCGGGCAGGGTGCTGTTTGCGGGTGGGCATCGGCCTTATTTTTCCATGGCTTCGAAGATGCGGTTGCGTACTTCTTCGATGGTGCCGACGCCGTCGATCTCGCGGTACAGGCCGGCGGCCTTGTAGTAAGAGATGAGGGGTTCGGTCTTGTCGTGGTAGGTCTTGATGCGGTTGGAGACGACCTCGTCGCGGGCGTCATCGGCCCGTCCTTCGAGCTTGGCGCGGTTGGCGATGCGCTCGTGCACCAGGGCGTCCGGGATCATCAGGGACACGCAGGCGGTCACGCTCTCGCCTCGTTTGGCGACCATGGCCTTGAGGGCATCGGCCTGGGCGATCGTGCGGGGGAAGCCGTCGAGGAGGAAGCCTTCGACGTCCTTCACGCTGTTGAACTTGGCCTCGATCATGCCTTCTACGACTTCGTCGGGGACGAGGTTGCCGTTGTCGATCAGGGCTTTGGCTTTGGCACCGAGCTCGGTTCCGGCGGCGATTTCGCTGCGGAGGAGCTCACCGGTGGAAATGTGGCAGAGCTTGTAGCGCTCTACCATGGCGCCTGCCTGCGTACCTTTACCGGCACCGGGAGGGCCAAATAACACGTAATACTTCATATTAGTCATCTAAAACGTAAATATCCTTGATGTTACGGCCCAGTTCGTCATAGTCCAGGCCGAATCCCACGATGAAACGGTTGGGGATTTCCATGGCGACGTAGTCCAGTTTTACGTCTTTGTCGTACACTTCTTTCTTCAGGAGGAGGGTGCAGACGCGGGCGTCCTTGACGTTTTTCTGCTGGAGGAGCTCCATCATCTTGACGATGGTGTTGCCGGTGTCCACGATGTCTTCCACGACGAGGACGCGCTTGCCTTCGAGGTCGGCGGGAAGGGGAACTTCCGTCTTGACCACGCCGGTGGAGGCGGTGCCTTCGTAGGAGGACAGTTTGCAGGCCTTGAGGACCAGGGGAAACTGAATACGCTTGAGCAGTTCGGCCGCGTAGATGACGGCACCGTTCAGGGTGCAGATCATTACTACAGGATTCTCGTCGGTTGCGTCGGCGTAATCCTTGTTCAGACGCTCGGCCACGGCGTCGATAGCCTTTTCAATGTCCTCGTTGGGGATGAACATTTTGAAGGTTAAGTCATGCAGACGAATCTTATTTTCCATGAAGAAATCAGTTAAATTGTGCAAAATTAATAAAAAACAGATAATTTTTCAGCTAAAACATTACAAGTTATCAACAGGTATTGGAGGATTTCTCGGGCCGGGGTAACTTGAGGCATGAAAACGAAGTATTTTTGGCTTTTGTTGGGCTTGCTGGGTCTGCCTTTGAATGCCCAGGACGCGTCTGTTCTGCGGGCGGCCATGTGGTTGTCGGGAGCTGCTTCTTTAGAGGAGATTCCTGCCGATTATGTCGAGCGGCTGGAGAATGCGCGGGTGGTCCGGGTGAACAGTTCTACGTTACGCGCGGGGGATGTGCTCACCGATTACCAGGTGGCGTGCATCCTGGATTACCGGTCCCGTTATGGGGATATCCTGTCGTTCGAGGAGCTGGCGCTGGTGGACGGTTTTTCGGCCGAGGCCGTGGCGGCGCTGCGGCCGTTTTTGTCGCTGGAAACGTTTGGCCCGGTTACGGATCCTGTTCGGGCTTCTGTTCTGGCCCGGGGAACGTTGAGTACGTTTGGGATGAAGGGTCAAGTGTCCGGTCCCGGTTTCCGGTCCGGCGGGGCGTTCCGGTCCAAGGCGGGTTCGTTCTATCTGGAAGGGGAATACCGGCACCTGCGGGTGCTGGGTGGTTATTTCCACGCCCGCTGGGGACAGGGGCTGGCTTCCTGGACGGGGTTTTCGATGTCAAGTCTTTCTTCCCTGGATGCGTTTGTGCGGCGGTCCACCGGGCTGTCGCCGGTTTGGTCTTATGCGCCGTCCTCCGTTTATAAGGGAGTGGCTGCGGAGTATTCTTTGTCACATTGGCGGTTCAGTGGCTTTGCCGGGTCGTCGTATGGTTTTCATACGGATTACATGTGGCGGTCCGGGCAGGTCGGGGTTAGCTGGTTGCCGGGACGTGTTGCGTTGGACGGGCGGCTGAATGTCCGGGGGGTGGATTTGGTGGGGGAGATGGCCGTCGGAGGGCGGGCGGTGGCGTGCAAGGCATCGGCCCGGGGGCGAAACTGGGCGTTTCAGGGGCGGTTTATTCCAAACAAGTACTCCGGCAAGAAGAACGGGGAATATGCCCTGGCCGGCGGATGGTCTTTTAAAGGGGACCGGCGGGTTTCGCTGGCCGGCACGGAG
>JAEEGK010012432.1_pt1 | contig 19345 bp, 11 predicted proteins | sample 8958771 | NCBI WGS metagenome assembly JAEEGK01 (sample SAMN16246547, study PRJNA631951) | gut metagenome | biome: gut microbiome; feature: rumen; material: SC-attached | host: Bos | place: Iran: Karaj | collected 2018-10
AGTGTTGCACCTGTACCATAGGGCGGTACAAAATCCATGTTTTTCTCCAATGCCAGCCGGATCGCTTTCCCAAATAACTCCTCCGGAACGGGCTGCATGTACAAGCCCTCTGCGCTGCGTTGCATTCGCTTCGCATTCTCACGCCAACGGAAGATACGTATCTTCCCGTCTATGCCGCGAAAAGCCTTCAAGCCCTCAAACGCTTCCTGCCCGTATTGCAGACAAGTAGCTGACACATGCAAGTGCAGGAACTTGTCCTTTGTGGCGTACGGTTCCTCCCACGCGCCATCATGATACGCCGCCCGAACGATATAGTCCGGTTCCGTATAATGAAATCCCAGTTTACTCCAATCAATATTTTTCATCATTTCATCATTTGCATCATTTCATCATTCATCAAATAGCGTGTCCAACACGCTCAGTTCCGTTTGCCACGGATGTTTATCTGTCCAAATCTGTCCGCTCCAGTCGCTTGTTCGATGATCGATTAGCGATTCTCGATTCTCGATTATTTGCGGACGCTCTTTTTTTTGCAGCGCCATGAGCGTGGCGTTTAGTTCGTCATTTAAGTCCAACAACCACTTGTACTCTTTCTCGTAGAACGGCCGCAGGTAGTCGGCGAAGTACATGAAGTACGGTGTATGTTGGTACGCGCTGACGAGGGTTATCCAGTGCTGATGTTGCCAGCGTGTCTGGTAACTGATCTGTATGTCGCGCGTCAGTTGTTTATGTTCTACTTTGCCCACCGGAACGGTTAACCGCACCAACTCTCCCTTTGCATCGCGAATCAGACACCGGTTGCGGAAGGTCTGCTTCTCAAACGTCTCCATCTGTTCGATCGTAGCGGGTTCGCTCATCAGCGCCTGCATGTACGATAGCGGGGGCAAATAGGCGGTAGGTAAAATCATCTTCCTGTTGCTTTATTGCCCAAACGGTTCCAGCGGATACCGTGCTTGTCTTTGTCGATGGAGAGCCAGATGAATACCGGTCGTCCGACGATATGATCCTCGGGCACAAAACCCCAATAACGACTATCCGCCGAGTTATGCCGGTTGTCTCCCATCATCCAGTAATAATCCATGCTGAACTCGTACTCCTCACCAATCGCCATAGGCTTGAACTCGTAGGCTTCTGCGATACGCTTATATACCCAATAGTTCTCCTCGGTGATCAGGATCTTGTCACCCTTGCGCGGGATATAAATCGGTCCGTAGTTATCGCGTGTCCAGTCGTTGTGTCCCAAGGGATAAACGGCTCCGCCTTGGTTCTCGGGTTCGATCAAAATGTCGATCACATGCGGATTGTACGTCAACTCATTTTTCATTGCCTCGGTCAAGGGGAAATGCCAAGTCGTGGCATCTACCTGCACGCGATCGGCGACGCTGATACCTATTTTATCGAGGTATTTGCCGCTGAAGATATGTCCGTCGGTCTGAACGTAGTAATTCAACTGCAGCCCCTCACGTTCCGGTTCACGTTCACCGTTCACGTAGATCACATTATTGATGATTTTCAGGCTGTCTCCCGGTGTACCTACACAACGCTTCACATAGTTCTCTCGCCGATCGACCGGACGTACTACGATTTCGCCAAACACATCCTTTCTGCCCCGGATTAGCGCCTCACCGTAATAGTGTTTGAGCGTATAGTAGTCGGGGTTTTGCATCTTGAGACACACTGTATCGCCGGCAGGGAAATTGAAGACCACGATATCGCCCTTTTGCGGACTTGTCCAACCCGCCAGACGCTTGTAGTTCCAATGCGGCTTGTCGAAATAACTCTTACCGCCGCCTAACCAATTCGGCATGGTGTGTTGTACGAGCGGCATAGACAAGGGTGTCTGTGGTACACGGGCCCCGTACGCCATCTTGCTCACGTAGAGGAAATCGCCTACACGCAAAGTCTTCTCCAGCGATGACGAGGGAATCTGATAGTTCTGGAAAATATAGAGGTTGATGAAATAGACGGCAATCAGCGCGAACAGGATCGCGTCTATCCACGAACAAACGGTATAAAGGGCGGGTTTCGTGTCTTTGTATTTGCGCCACCAACTGTAGTTGATATATTTCGTCGTGAACATATCCACAATCAGCGGCAGTAGAACGAGCCAACCCAAACTCTTCCAATCGCCCCATGCAACCCATAATATGAACGCGATGTACAACGCGCTCCAAATACCCGCGCGAATCCATCCTCCGCGCGTCACTTCGTTTATCCTATCTTGAAAACTTTTCATACTAAACTCTCTGCGGCCAAAACAGCCCCAAGTGCAAATCCACGACGGCCTTTGGCTATATGCGTGATAATGATTGTATCTTCCTCGCTGTCCCATTTTACCACATGCGTGCCCGGCACTTCTCCTTCCCGAATACTTTCTATTTCGGAGTCCTGTAACCCGTAACCCATAACCCGTAACCCTTCTGCCAGCGTGCGGGCTGTGCCACTCGGCTTGTCGAGTTTATGGATATGGTGGGTCTCTGTGATAGAAGGCTGATAGCTGACAGCTGATTGCTGAATGCTTTTCGCCAGAAACTTATTGAGCTCAAAGAAAATATTGACGCCCACGGAAAAATTGCTACTCCATACCAACATCGGTTTACCATTCTCGTCCTCGACGATAACTTGACTTCCTTCAATCTTCAATCTCCAATCTCCAATCTCCAATTCTTCCGGTTTCCACCCTGTGGAACCGGAGATGACGGGCACGTTCTGCGCCCACGCGCGTAAAATATTATCCTTGGCGGTAGCCGGCGTAGTGAACTCGATTGCCACTTCCGCACCGTTCAACGCAAAGGCGTCGCCGGCATCAATACGCGCCACGATCTCGTGTCCGCGCTCCAGGGCAATCTCCTCGATCATATGCCCCATCTTTCCGTATCCGATTAGTGCTATCTTCATAATTCATCACAAAACGGGCGCAAAATTACAAAAAATAAATGACATATGCAAGCATATGCCATTCTTTTTGAATAATTGTGCAAATTCCGTCAATTTTTACACCTTATATTCTTGCCTTATTTTACCTCGGCGCCGGTGAGGGTGTAGGTGCGATCACCGCGGAGGATGAGGATTTGGCCGTCACGGAGGATCTTACGAATGGACGAGTCGGGCTTGTCCGACGAGTCGGGAGTGTCGATGCCTTCGTGCGGATCGCGAATCTCAAATGACGGTCCATCGACCCATTCGGTAATCTGCTGGCGGTTCTCATTTGCTCCGCAAAGTTTCCATGTATAGGTACCGAATTGCTCAAAGCAGGAAGAGAGGGTCAGCGAAGTATTGTTGTTCATCGTTGTGCCTAAGAACACTTCTTGACTACCATAATAAATACCGATACCGAAATATGTCGGCAGGTCTTGTACGCTCCATGAGAAGGTTACTGTAGTGCCATTGACAGAAGCCTGTAAGTCATAAGGCAGGTAGTTCGGTTGTACTACTGTTTTCGGAGTTGCTTCAAAAACAGCCGTGTAATCGGCATCGGCGGTTGCCAAAGCTATAGCCGGAGACCAACCGGAGAAGGAATAGGTATAGTTGTCATCCTCCGGCTTGGTAGGCGTTGCTCCATTATAGGTCGGCATCTCGCCTTCGAGCACTTGCGATGATTGCAGAACTGCGCCATCGTAATTGAGGAAACGGATGGTGTAATAGAAATCGTCCACTGTCGTGCTGCCTTGAATAGCGGCAATAGTGATTTGACGTGTTGCGGTTGCACCCGAACCATCTTTGGCGGTTGCTTTAACCGTTACCACTCCTCCGTTATTTGGTGTGCGCGCGGTAAGCAACCCCGATGAAGGATCAATGGTTGCCAAATCTGTGCCGATAGCAATCTCCCATTGTGCCGCCTTGACGGTGGTGTTGGTCGGCTTGAACTCTGCATAGAGTAGCAACATCGGTTGCTCTGCCGTCGTGCTATACTGATTATTGGACGACATAATCGTCATGGACTGCGTATAAACGATGGTGTTCGCCGCAGCGCGGTTAACGGTATTGGAACGTCCGCTTCGGCTGTTAGCTGAGAGCGCAGAATTAATCATGCGTCTCGGCGCCGGAGCCTCATCCTCCGGGAGATGGTACTCAATCGCATAATATGTCTCCGCAGCCGAAGGCGCATAATCGGTATAGGAAGTGTTGGCGCCGGAGAGGGATGCAATCGGTTGCAGCGTCTCGGCGGAAGCGCCACGGAGGACGGAATATGTAGCAATCTCCGTTCCTTGGTACGCATTCCAGATGAGGTTAAAGGTATTGTCCGTCAGACCGCGGTTGATATTGAGGTGCACGGTCTGATGCACATTGCTTCGCGGCGCTTCTACGTCGTTTGCCATAATACCGACGATGGCATAGCGCTCGGCGCGTTGGTCAGCTTGCGAACTGAGGTCCGTGAAGTAGCCTTCCGTAGCCGGAACAACACCCAACGAAACGAACTGATTGTAAATGTTGGTCTCCTTGAGCACTTCTACTTGTGTGAACACCGCTGTGTTGACGGTCCATCCCCAGACAATCTCATTATGTCCGTTTGCATCGGGTTCCACGATACCTATCTGCGGGATCTCATTTGCGGACAAGATGGTGAGCGGCTGTTGCATCACAGAGGTACATCCGTTTGCGTTGGTGAGTGTGAGTTTCAGCGTTGTGTACTGCAGATACTCGTCACTCGAGGCGTTCTTGCCTACCGTAAAGACACCGTTCTTAACGGACAGTTTGTCCTTCATCACACCGTTAATACCGTTCTCGTCCAGCGTGCGCCACTGTCCGCGATAATCGATTTGCCATTCGGCCTGCATATCTTTCGGCAGGTAATCCAAGGTGGTTGTATGTCCCTCGAAGAGGTATTGCGGAAGGGCTATTCCTGTCTCATTCTTATCCACTAAAATGGTCCGTTGGAACGTCTCTGCGCCAAGTGTGAGTGCGATGGTCTTGATACCCGGCGTAGCCCAAGTTACGTGGTATGGTCCGAATCCCGAACCGGTAGCTATGCCTCCGTCGAAATCCCATTGTGGCGTAGCCGTACGGTCTTCGCCCATATAGTTCACGACAGCTTCATCGTCGGAGCAGATTGTGGTCGGTGCATCAATGACTGCACGGTCAATAGCTACGGAGACAACATCGCTAAAGAGACTCATCGCGTTTTGCAGATCCACCGCCTGTATCTGTATCTCGTAGTTTCCGGCTGAGAGGGCAGAGATAGGTACGAAGTATCGGTTGGCTGCAATATATTGGTAGGTCGGAATAGCTGCCGCGTTGGCATTCAGACCATTCTGCGGACTGATGACGAAGGTTCCGTTGCCGGTTTGTCCAGCATGCTTAACGGAGAGGTTATACCGCATTTGGGCAGCCGGCGTATGATCATCAGCGGCAGCATTCCACTCGATGAGCAGACCTTCTTCCGTTTGTGCGGCACGCAGACCCGTAGGCGCAGAAGGACGCTCATTGACAGCACCCTGCACGCGGAGCGCTTCATCAGAACCGACAATAATCCATTCGTCCGGCATAAGATGCATCACAGAGAATCCTTCACCTTGTTCACCCAGGAAGGCATGGCTCTTGATTCCGTTCTCATCCATGAAATAGGCATATATGCCATACGTGTATCCACCTTCGGTACTTACTTGTCTTTGCCAAATCAGGATGTCCGGATAGCCATTATTGTCAACATCTGCAATCTGTCCGCCATATTCGTAGAAATCACGGCTGTTTCCTAAAGGCAGCACGACCGGCTCCAAGAAACGCTCATTGGCTTCGTTATAGAGGATGTACGGTGCCTTGTCTTCGCGGAAGGCAACGATATCGAGATATCCGTCACTATTGATATCCGCCAACACCGGTTTACGTACATCTATTTTATCGTTTTTATCTCCGGCATTATCGACATTCGCCAGACCTTGCGTAAACGGAATGGAAATCGTATTAAAGACTCCGCCGCCTTGGTTCAACGATACCACTAATGCCGCAATCGGGTTGGTGCGATAATCAATAAACTCAAAGTCCACAAAGCCGTTGTGGTCGAAATCTTGTACACCGATGCATTCTAATCTTTGTCCGGAATCGGAATATCCGTCAGGCAGCCCGACAAAATTCGCCTCTCCCCACGTACCATCCGTATTACGAACGGCCGCATCACTATAACTGTTATTCGTTATATCGGGCAGAGATATGCCTGCAAAATAACCGTTATGGAATATATCATAGATATATACGCCTTCACTCCGATGGCTGTGCAACGGGCTTAACTCGCTTGCAGACTGCGTAGCGGTGAGGTTATTGGTGCCGTTGTGTGGCATATAGGCAAAACTACAGTCCCAACAACTATTATCTTCATCCCATCCGGACGCTGCATATACGAAATCCGCTGCGCCGTTATGCGTATAATCGAACCAGAAACCATTCCCTATCTGCAAACCGGTATTCCAGATGCCGGAGGCTTTGTTAAAAGCATAATTATCCCCGCCTTTGTAGAACGCATTCTCGAATTCTGCATCTACATATCCGTCAAAGTTATAATCCGCAAATACGTTTGCATCAGAATAGATATTAATGGTACTGTACTGTGAGCCCAGATTCTCGGGAATGGTCATTGACTGCACACTGACGGGCAGTACTTCTACATTCACTACGTACGACGCGCTTGTTCCATCAGCCGCAGAAATAGAGTGCGTCAGCGTTTTGATGCCTTCAGCTGAGAAGACAATCTTCTTCGATTGCGGCAGCGCAGTTACTTCTTGTCCGCCCGCCAGATCCCATGTGTGCGTATAAGACGACTCCACCGCAGTAAAGAAGATTTGCATCGTATCGCCGATAAGGACTTGTTTCTTGTCCACTGTAAATACTGCCGGCAATGCATTATGTTGAACTACAGCCTCTTGAGACCAAGCAGAGCCTTTATGCTGTGCGTCAATCGTTTGTACTGAGACATATATATTGCTTGGCGCGTACGAGCGCAGGTCAATTACATAGGAGTGGTTCTTGCCCATATTGCCGTCCAGGAAATCCCGTCTGGAGCCATCGGCGTTCGCATGAGAAGTGAGAATTTCGTTGCCTCCGGAGGTAGTACCGATACGGAGGGCGTAGGTCAAGTCGCTTGTCATGGTCTCTGCATCGGCTCCGTTGCCCCATGACACACGCATCATTCCGTTCTCATAGATGATCTCCGGCTGTGCAGGAGCAGTAGGAGCGGTATTGGCTACCATGCCCTGCGGTTTGTAAATGTAGGTGTTTTGATAGCCGTTTCCTTGATCCGAACCGCGGAGGGATACCCATATTTCCATCTTGCCGTCATTGTCTATATCCTCGGCATCCAGCCGCAAATCACTCCAAGCGGCATTCCACCCTAGGCCAAGCGTACTTAGGTTGGCGTCATAGAGTTTTTGCACGGGAGCAAAACTCATTCCGGCTTGTCCATAAAGCACATACACCTCATCGCCGATGATACCTCCGTTAGAAGAGAGTGCTAACATGTCGTAATAGCCGTCTCCGTTAATATCTTGACAAGCAGCAAAGACAAGTTGTAGTTCTCCGGAGTCCTGCTCCTCCATTTGGGTGAAGTTGCCCTGTCCATCGTTTTGGAAGAACATGGTATAGGCATAGCCTGTAGAGTTAGCCGGGGCAGAGAAAGTTACCAAGATGTCCACGTCGCCATCACGGTCAAAGTCATAGACATAAAGCGTTTTATCCACTTGAATGTTCTGGAAGAGCACCTGCTTCCTATACGTACCGTCGCCATTATAAATGAGCGTTTGCAGTTTCGTGCCCGGGTAGATAAAATCTATATATCCGTCGTTATTGAGGTCGGCCGTGTGGACTTCACCCCCGACATCGAAACGCACCCATTTGTTATTTCCCATGTTATAGAAGACCAGACCTTGCGCTTCGTCCACGAGATCAGTCCGGCCGTCTGCGTTCATGTCAATCGCCTTTGTTGGAGCGCTCACCATAGTTCCCATACCGGGTGATTTGGCGATGCGGCGTTGGGGGGCTTGATCCAATGAAACGCCTGTTAACATCGGCACAGAGACATGCGAAGGGGGGAAGAGAAGACCATATGTGTCTTGCGTTTCAGCCGAACTCCATTTCGAGGGATCAAACTGTGTCAGGTATTCATCTTCCGTAAGAATCTCCATCCGCTCTGTGAGGAACGAACCATCCGCCTGTTGGTAAAGGATATTATAGTAGTAATTTCCGTTTCCGCCTTTTATCTGGAGCATGTCCGGCCTGCCGTCGTTATTGAGGTCACAGTTATGCAACAAGAGCGCATCTTCCACGCGATAACTATCGCCCTCACTAATGGCTGCCCGCGCATCGATGGCGCTCCATGCACCTACTTTACCGCCAATTCCTATATTATTAAAACAACCGCCATCAATAATGCCGTCGCGGTTCACATCTTCCATAAAACCATTCGGAACCAAGTATTCGCCTTGACCGAAATACTTGCCGGGAATACATGTAAAGGACTTGGGAGCAAAACCATTGGCATAATCGCCAATAGTCCATCCTCCCTTATAGCCGTTGCCGTCAAAATCATAGAGCAAGGCTGCGTTGGGCCAAACTTTGCCATCGGTTAGGGTGATGCTCTCATGACGCACCTTCAGGTATATTGAAATGACAGGAGGATTTTGTCCTAATACTTGTGCGAAATCCCAGCCTCCTTCAGGCACAGTAAATACCAACTCAATGGTCTCGCCGATCCAACAAGTGTGGTTGTTGGCTGTATTGGTCATAATCTGCCCGGAAGAGAATGAGGAGGCATCACTCAACTGATTTTCATGTGTTCCCCAGTCAATACCGATAATTGTATCGGTACTGGTGATAGTGAGTGTATTTCCTTCGTACATATTTAAGGGATAGTAGTAGTCCAAGTCTCCGGGACCGGGAGTCTGCGAACCGCTACCTTGCGCGAAGGAGAGTGTCACTCCCTCTTTGGTAAAACCGGTAGCTGCGCGTATTCCCGCACGATCCGAACTGGTAATTACTACATCCGGTGTCCGTTGAAAAATTGCCGGGATACTTGTTTGTCCCTGCATCGCGACCGCCATCAGCAGCGTCAATGCCATTGTTAGAATTTGTCTCATACACATGTATTTTAATAAGATGAGTTTTTTTTGCCATAGACATACGAAAAAGCGCGGGCTTTCGCTTGCTTCAATTTGATACTTTTAGAAGTGTAGAAGTTTCAAAGTATCAAGCTTTTCGGCTTATTACGCTATTTTATGGTGCTCGCTTGCACTTGTATGTCCTTCTGTTTAACGTCGGGAAGCGACGGTATTTTTATGCTTTCAATATATGCTTGCTTTCCACATTTTCCAGAACGGTCATTTGCTGTATGGCAATTTGGTTGAGTTTCTGGAGACGCTCGCCTTGTAGTAAGCCTTCATTGATGAATACTGCATTCAGGTTCTCCATATTACTCAAACAAATCAACTGATTTATTGTTGCGTAATCGCGGATATTGCCTTTATCCTCAGGATGTGCGTCGCGCCACTCTTTGGCGGTCATTCCAAACAATGCCACATTGAGCACATCGGCCTCATTGGCATAGATAAGCGAACGATGGTATGCATCAATCTCCTGCGGAATAAGGTGTTCTTTTATCGCGTCTGTATGGATATGATAATTGATCTTAGCTAATTCACGTTTTGCCGACCAGCCGAGTGCTTCTTGTTTTTCTTGTTGTAATTGCTGATACTCCCTGACAAGCAAAAGTTGAAAACGCGGACTAATCCACATTCCAAAATGATACGCGATGTCTTTGTGCGCATAAGTGCCGCCGTATCGTCCGGCTTTTGCAACAATACCTATAGCGTGCGTGCGCTCAATCCATGTTTTGGTTGACAATACAAAATTATTGCTGCCTGCCATATTTCTAATTGTACCGAATTCGGTATAATTAAAATCAGGATTATACAACGCTTCCCATTCTCCTAAATACTCTATCGTATTCTTCAGACTCATCCATTTGAAGATAATATGCTCTTGTAATTGGCTATGAGCCATATCCGTCAAAGAGATATAATCTTCCTTGTCAACGGTTAGAATCGTAATAGGGCTATCCTGAATGTATATCTTAGTTGCTGACATATTCTGATGTTATGCTTTTGCTTTCATCGCTTTTTTACGCTGTCGGTGGCAGCGATTTGATTTTGCGGTGCAAAATTACACAAAAAAAATGACATACGCAAGAGGAAATGAAAAATTGCCGCAAATATGCGCCAAAAATGATCACCGCCTACACCGCGAGCCCACAAGAAAGGACAATCATATCGGTCAGATCGCTGATGGGGACGGAGCCGTCGTTGAGGATGGTTAGATCGCCGGTGGGGATGGATTGTGCGTGTATGCGGGCACGAACCTTATCTATGTTGGCGGGAGAGGCGTCGCCGTGGTAGTCGCGGGCAATCGTGCGGGCGATGCGGATGTCTTCCGGGGCATCGATGACAATAACGCGGTCGCAGAGGATGTCGAGTCCGGACTCATAGAGGATAGCGGACTCTACAAAATCGGGTTGGCGCTTCATGATGTCCAAGCCAACTGCGGGATGCACGATCTTATTCAGTTCCTTCAATAGTTGCGGGTCTGCGAAGACGCGCTTGGCAACGTAGGTTGTATTATAGATGATAGATGATAGATGATAGATGAAGGCTTCTTCGCCTAAGAGGTCGATGATCTCTTGCTGCACGTCGGGGTTCTCGGCGATGATGCGTTTGGCTTCTTGGTCGCAGTCATAGACTGTGTACCCGCGGTTGGCGAGTTCATGAGCGATCGTCGATTTGCCGCTTCCTATGCCTCCGGTGATACCAATAATCATTTTATTATAGATGATAGATGATAGATAAACGCTTTAGAATTGGAAATAAATGAAGGGTTGAACATCGGCGGTGACGAACTGATAGATGACGGCAATCGCGATACAAACGGCGATCACGATGGCCCAGATCGGCATGGCGCTGAACCATAAGCGGTAACGGCGTTTCCAATTGGTCGGCAGCCAGTGAATAACCATGCCGGCAACGAACATCGCTACAACCCAACGATAGCTCCAGAGGAAATCGGGGATGATGGCGTTCGACCATGCACCGCCTATCTGGTTAACCATATTCTTCGCTGTTGCCCATGCCACCTCATTGGCGGTTGCCGGGTCGAGGTTACTGCTTGAGCGGAAGAAGAGACGCGTGAAGGTGATAAAGACAAAAGTCTGAAGGATGGCCCATGCTTGGGCGAGGGCATTTACCATTTTGTCATTTACCATGTACCATTTATTCGGACATTTGTTCATTTGGTCATTGTCCTTTGTACATAAATAGTAAACATACCTAATTGCCGTGCCGGCCCAGATGATGGCCATCCAGACGGCAAAGAGTCGCCAAACGGGGAGGTTGGTGGTGTAATCCGCTGCACAGAGTCCGAAGGTCAGCAGGGTGGTCAGTACAAACCGTACGTGCCAGTTCATCGGACGCCAGATCTTCTCCACGATCATTCCGAACCCGTTGATGCCGCCCCAGATGATAAAGTTCCAGCTGGCACCGTGCCATAAACCGCCCAAGACCTGCGTGATGAACGAGTTGAGGTTGGAGTAGAAGAGTTTGAGGTGATTCGTGTCCCTCAGCAGTCGTGGCACCAGGATCATACTGACGATCAACACGGCGTAGGGGATCATGATGCCGAGCCACCAACCGGTGAGGGAGGCAGATACCAAGGCGATGACCGTGACCCAGAAATACGTACCAAAACCAATGCTGCGGTTGCCGCCTAAGGGGATATAGAGATAGGTCTTGAGCCAACGCCCCAAGGACATGTGCCAACGCCGCCAGAACTCCTGCGGGTTCTGCGACTTATACGGCGAGTTGAAGTTCATCGGCAGATAGAAACCCATGAGCATTGCTACGCCGATGGCGATATCCGTATAACCCGAGAAATCGGCATAAACTTGCAGCGAGTACGCGAAGAGTGCGAAGAGGTTCTCGAAGCCCGAGAAGAGCAAGGGGTTGTCGAAGACACGGTCGATCAAGTTCACCGCCAGAAAATCGGACATGATGATCTTCTTCGCTAAGCCGTTGATGATCCAGAAAACCGCGATGCCGAAAGCTCTTCGGCTGAGTCGGAACGGTTTGTATAACTGCGGAATAAACTCCTCTGCGCGAACGATAGGACCTGCCACGAGTTGCGGAAAAAAGCTCACATAGAAGCCGAAGTCCAGTATGTTCTTGACCGGCTCAATGCGTCCTCGATAGACGTCGGCGGTATAGGAGATGACTTGGAAAATATAGAACGAGATACCGACCGGAAGGATGATCTTGTCTACGATCGTATAACTTGTTCCGAACAGGTCATTGAACGCGTCCGTAAAGAAATACGCGTATTTGAAATAAGCGAGGAAACCCAAATCTATGGCGACAGACAAGCATAGCCACGCTGTCGCGATTTTTGATTTATAAATCTGCTTCGCTATGAGCCAGTCGCTCAGCGTTACAAAGAGCAGAATGAGCAAAAACAGCCCGCTGGTTTTGTAATAAAAGAACCAACTGACGAACATGAGGTACACATTCCTCATGTGTAATTTTCGATTATCGATTATCGATTTTTGATTTCCAATAATCAACGCAAAAATCGCATAAACCAATGCAAAGAATGCCCAGAAATAGAACTGCGTGAACAGCAACGGGTGTGCGGCATCAAAGGCAAATATGTAATGCAAGATATCGCTCATTCTTCCATGCCTTCCAATATCCAATTCACCACGGCGTTTCCGGCTTTGCGTGCACCGCTACGATGGAAATGCACGCCGTCCGATCCGGCTAATCCCACTTCCTGCCACCGCATCATACTTCCTGCGCCACCCATCCAGCGGAACAGACTGAAATAGGCGATATTCTCTTCCAGCGCCATCTTGCGGAGCAGTTTGTCCATGTACGGAACCATCGGATAGGTCTGCCATTCGCCGTCTGTCTGCGTGAGCATGTCGCTCGGTCCGATAAAGAGGATCGATGCCTCCGGTGCGCAAGCACGCAAGTACTGCACCTGTTCGCGCAGCCCTTTGACGATGGCACTGATCGTACCCGGATTTTGATTGGAAGGAATCGCATTACCGCCAAATTGCATGATGATCAGTCGCACATTTTCCTTTTCGTAGAAAGTCCGTAACTGCTCGCTGTCGATCTTGGTGAAGACCAATCCGAGACATCCGCGCATGGGGACGTTATCGACGATGATACCGGTTTTGCTCTCTTGCGAGAGACCATAGACCAAACCCTTTCCACTCAGTTGTACCGTGTCGCCGGCGAAGGTATAATGCACTGAACTGTCGGCAAAGACTTGCCAACGCTCGTAGAGTGCGGTTTTGACGATGGGTTTACATATCGCTGTGACGTCCTCGCTGCCCGATACCAGACTATCGTTCATCACGGCTACTTGTCCCATAGGACCGTAGAGCCCGTCCGCACGTTGGTCGCGTTTGAAACTATACACTATATAGCGTCGCGGTCCGTTTGCGGGCATCGTATAACGACCGTTCATTCGCAGTTCTTGTTTGACGGTGAGGGTGGGGATAGTCTGCGCCAGCGGCATCAGACCGACCCCTTTGCCGCCGTAACGTGCCTGTAAGGTCTCGCGTATCTGTTGGGTCATTCGGTCTTCTTCGATCTGGCTGTCCCCGTAATGGATCACACGAATCTTCCGCTCACTACTCTCAGCCAATGAGGCATAGAAAGACTGCAAGAACACGCGGCTGTCGGTTGTCGAATCTACTACCACCTTGGGGATGATCGGTTTGGGTGTCTCGGGGACAATCGTATCTTCTGCTTCTGCAAAAACGGGAAACTCGGCGAGCGTATCGATGTCTATGACCGGCTCGCTGTCTGCCAAGTGCTCGGTTTTCAATAACTTGCCCTCCGGGAACGCCCAATAGAGCGCTCCTAAGACAGCCATCGTGACGGCAATGAACGAGAGGACTTGATAGGGCTTCATCTTACTTTTTCCAGAGTGCCCGACTGAACAACAAGAGAACGGTGAAAATCTCCAGACGACCGATCAGCATCACGAAGGTCGCAACCCACTTAGCGGCTGCCGGCAGGGCGGCATAACAACCGCTCGATCCCCACTGACCGATGGAAACACCCACGTTGCCGATCATCGAAGTGGCGATTCCGAGTGACTCATCGAAACCGATTCCGCAGCCGCAGAACCACAGCGTTGCCAGCGCGATGATCAGGATATAGAAAAACATGAATGCCACTACATTCGAGGTCGTCTGCTCGCGTAAGGTATGTCCGTTGAAGCGCACGGGAATGACCGCGTTCGGGTGAATACGTCGCTTGATCTCGGCGTGTGCCGCCTTGGCGAAGATACCCAGACGTACCCATTTCATACCTCCCGAAGTGGAACCCGACGCACCGCCGGTAAACATCAAGAAGAAGATCAACACCCATAAAACCTGCGGCCAGATCATGTAGTCCGCTGCCACGAAACCTGTACTGGTGATCATCGCGACCGAAGTGAAGAATCCCAGACGGATGCTCGACCACATGCCGTTGGTATAGATGAGCAGTCCGGCGGACAGGAGGATGCCCGCTACCAGACAGGCGCTTAGGTACCAATGCGTCTCTTCGTCGTGGATGACACGATCGGTCTTACCTCTAAAGAGGTAGATCAGTTGGGTGAAGTTAATACCTGACAGCAGCATAAACACCAGCACGATCCATTGGATGGCCGGACTAAAGGCAATCAGACTGTCGTTGTGTGTGGCAAAACCACCGGTAGAGATAGTAGCCATCGAATGGCAGATTGCATCGAAACCTCCCATACCGCAGAGCCATAACAGGATGCCTTCTATGATGGTCAGTGCGATATAGGTCAACCACATATGCTTGGCGGTGTCGGCGATGCGGGGGCTGAGTTTCTCATAGCTCACACCGGTCACCTCCGCGCTGTATAGCTGCATGCCGCCCAGACCGAACATCGGTAGGATAGCTACACTCAGCACGATGATACCCATACCGCCTATCCATTGTGTCAAGGCGCGCCAGAGCAGGATCGAGTGCGTCTGCGCCGCTACATCACGAAAGACCGTAGAACCCGTTGTCGTGAAACCGGCCATGGTTTCGTACCATGCATCGGTGACGTCCGTCAGTGCCCCGCTAAGCCAGTATGGTAACATACCGAAGAGCGAATAGACTACCCACACGGCGGCAACAATCACGTATCCTTCGCGCTCGCCCACACGCTTCTCGGCATTATGACCGGCGCCGATCATCCACCAGCAACTGAGCCACGTCACGGCACTCGATACGATCCACGCACCGAAATCCGCCTCGTGGTAATACCAAGCTGTGAAGGTCGGTATCAGCATGAAGATCGCCTCCAGCATGATCAAGACACCCAAGGTCTTGAATACGATTCGCCAGTTAAATGTGCGTGTCATTTGAAAAATCGCTCTAAGTTACGTATCACATGACTCTTGCAGAACAAGACTACCAGGTCTCCGGCAATAATCTGCGTGTCGCCGTTTACCAAGATTCCTTCGCCGGCACGAACAATACCACCGATATTGGCTTCATCCGGCAGATCCAGATCTTTGACTTTATGCTTGGTCACCAGACTGCCTTCTTTGGCCTCGAACTCAACGATCTCCGCGTCGGCACTCGTCAGGTTATGTACGCCGCGAACGGATGCATCGAGCAGCATCTGGTAGATATACGAAGCGGCAATAGTCTTTTTATTGAGCACCGTACCGATATCCAGACCTTCGGCCATCGGGATATAGTCAAGATTTTCAATCTCGGCTATCGTCTTGCGTACACCAAACCGTTTGGCGGCGAGGCAAGCGAAAATATTCGCTTCACTGCTGTCCGTTACAGCTACGAATGCGTCGGCGTCTTGGATGCCTTCCTCTTTGAGGACACTCATATCCGAACCGTCGTCATTGATGATCAACGCGTCGGGCACTTTGTCACTCAGTATGTTGCACAACTCACGGTCTTTCTCGATGATCTTGATGCTCATCTCGCTTGTCAGTTCGGTTGCTGCCTTGCGAGCGATGCGGTCGCCGCCGAAGAAAATGACGTTCTTGATTTCGCGTTTGGACTTACCGAGTTCTTCGCGCATGTACTCCATGTTCTCTTTCGGACACACGCAGTACACCATATCGCCGATCTCCACCGTGTCATGTCCGCGCGGGATGATGGTCTCCTGATCGCGTTTGATGGCGACTATACGGTACTTACCGTGGTTATAGACACCCGACGCAAAAGTCTGACCGATAATCTTCGCGGTGGCACGCACTTTGATTACGCAGAGTTCCAACGCACCTTGTCCCAAATGCAAGTGATAGCGCATCCAGTTCGTGCGGAGACTCTCTTCGATCTCATTTGCCGCCAAGACCTCCGGATAGATGAGATGGTTGAGACCCATGTTCTCGAAAAATTTCCTGTTCTCGGGGAGCAGGTACTCGTAGTTATCGATACGCGCTAACGTACGTTTGGCGCCCAGCGAGTTAGCTATCAGACATGCCGTCATGTTCTCCGTCTCGTGGGGCGTAACGGAGATGAATAGGTCGCAGTCCTTCACACCGATGTCCCTTTGGTCGCGGATAGAAGTCGGATTACCGACTTTGGTCAGCATATCGTAGTTGGCACTCAGATCCCCTAAGCGATCCGGGTTCTCATCCAACAAACTGATCTCCATGTCTTCGCGACTCAGCAACTTAGCCAAGTGCGTGCCTACTTCACCGGCACCTGCAATAACGATTCGCATAAGCCTTCTGTATCTAATTTAAGCATATGATAGAGCTCTTTGGTAGAGCCGTGTTCAACAAACTGATCGTGAACGCCGAGACGTATCACGTGCGGTGTATAACCGTGTTCGGCCATCCACTCCAAGACTGCGCTGCCGAGTCCGCCGGCAATCATGCCGTCTTCGGCTGTCACGATGGTCTTGTATTTCTTTCCTACTTCGTGCAGGATCTCTTCGTCCAAGGGTTTGAGCCAACGCATATCGTAATGCGCTATGCGCAATTGGTCATTGGTCATTTGTAATTGGTCAATTGCTTCGCTCATAGCATTGCCGATAGAGCCGATGGTCAGAACGGCGAAGTCTTTACCGTCGCGGAGTTTGACTCCCTTGCCGTATTCTACGTTGGAGCTTTTGGCTTGGGGTGTTCTGCCGCGAGGATACCTGATCGCAATAGGACCTTCGAGTGTTTCCGCGAGGGTTAACATCTGCCGCAAGTCCTCTGCCGTTCTCGGGGCACAAATCTGCATGTTCGGTATCGGACGCAGGTACGCTAAATCGAGCAAACCGTGGTGGGTGGCTCCGTCGTTGCCCACGATGCCCGCGCGGTCGATACACAGCACGACATGCAGGTTTTGCAGCGCGACGTCATGCACGATATTGTCGTACGCCCGCTGCAGGAACGTAGAGTAAATATTGCAGTAAGGTATCATGCCTGCTTTCGCCAGACCGGCACTGAACGTCACGGCATGTCCTTCGGCGATGCCTACATCGAAAACGCGTTCCGGCAGCTCTTTCTGCATGATACTCATTGAGCATCCCGACGGCATCGCCGGTGTGATACCTACGATCTTCTCGTTGCGTTTCGCCAAATCCAACAAGGTCTCGCCGAACACCTCTTGCCAAAGGGGAGCACTTTCGCCATTAGCCGTTAGCCGTTCGCCGTTAGCCACATTGAACTCTCCCGGTGCATGCCAAACGGTCTGATCGTTCTCTGCCGGCGCATAGCCCTTGCCTTTCTTGGTGATGATATGCAGCACTTTCGGTCCGCGGTGGTTCTTGATCTCTCGCAATATGCGCACCAGTCCCACTACGTCATGACCGTCTGTCGGACCGAAATAACGAATGTTCATACCCGTGAAAATATTGCTCTTCTGCTTGCTCAACGCGGCTTTCCAGTTATTGTTGCGGCGAAGGATACGACGACGTTTGTCCTCGTTCATCAAGTGCAACTTTACCATCGCTTGGTAGATCCGCCAACGCCATTTGTTGTACATTTCGCTCGTGGTGATATCCACCAAATACTGCGTGAAACCACCCTTGAGCGGATCGATGGCCATATGGTTGTCGTTGAGCACAATGAGCAGGTTGTTTTGGTCCATCGAGGTGTTGTTCAAACCCTCAAAAGCCAAACCGCCTGTCATCGCTCCGTCACCGATAATGGCTACCACATTCTTGTCTCCGCCTATATTCATTCCCAGCGCAGCGGATATCGAGTTGCTGGCATGTCCGGCAATGAACGCATCGTATTCGCTCTCCGCGGGGTTCGTGAAGGGCGACAGACCTTTGAACTGACGATTGGTATGGAAACGGTCACGACGACCGGTAAGAATCTTATGCGCGTAAGCCTGATGACCCACGTCCCACACGAGTTTATCATTCGGTGTATCGAATACATAATGCAGCGCTACCGTCAACTCGATGGCTCCCAAAGACGAAGCCAAATGGCCGGGGTTCTTACTCAACGCCTCAATGATAAAATCCCGCAATTCCGCACACACAGCCGGCAATTCCTCCACGGGAATCTGCTTCAAATCTGCCGGCGAATCAATCCTGTTGATGTACTTATAATCCATCTGCTTTCACATATGCGCATACTCGCGCAAAATAAAATCGGCGACAAAATTACGAAAATATTTTGATATGTGCAAAAAAAAGTGTAATTTTGCACGCAGAATTCGATTTTAGGTATGAAATTAGCTGAAATAAAACAAGTCATAGGCTCGATCGCATCGGTTTGCGGAGATGACAATCTGGACATCCGCCATTTGCTGACGGATAGCCGTCAGTTGGGTGCTGAACCCGAGAAGACCTTGTTCTTTGCCATCAAAACGGCCAAGAACGATGGGGCGAAGTATATCCCGGAGTTGGAATCGAAGGGCGTGAAGGCTTTCGTGACGGGTGACGCGCTGGCAGCCTTGCAGGCACTCGCCGCGTACGTGCGTGACCAGTTCAAGGGCACGGTCATCGGTATCACGGGTTCCAACGGGAAAACCGTCGTCAAGGAATGGCTCTACCAACTGCTCAAAGACGACTACAGCATCGTACGTTCACCCAAGTCCTACAACTCCCAGATCGGTGTACCCTTGAGTGTGTGGCAGTTGTCCAATATCCAATCTCCAATATCCAATCAAAAAAAGCCTTTGGCTATTTTTGAGGCGGGTATCTCGCAACCCGGTGAGATGGAGAAGCTGGAGCGCATCATTCGTCCAACGATTGGTGTGATCACCTATATCGGGCACGAGCATGATGAGAACTTCGCATCGCTGGAACAGAAACGCGAAGAAAAAATGAAACTCTTTGTGCATTCCGATACCGTCATAGAAGACCCCACGCACCAGAACGTGCGCACTTG
>JAEEGK010012436.1_pt1 | contig 19339 bp, 14 predicted proteins | sample 8958771 | NCBI WGS metagenome assembly JAEEGK01 (sample SAMN16246547, study PRJNA631951) | gut metagenome | biome: gut microbiome; feature: rumen; material: SC-attached | host: Bos | place: Iran: Karaj | collected 2018-10
AATAACATTCAAAAATAAAAAATTTAAAATAAAATCCAAAACTAATTATTATATATTTTTATACTTTTAATGTTAATATTATTACTTCTAAAGTCAAATTTTATTTATATATAAAAAACAATATACAAAAAAAATGATTAGATAAATATTAATATTAATTTAATCAATAAATTTAATTATATTCATAAATTTAATTAATTAATTCTAATTTCATATAATTATTTACCATTTTATTATTTCTTTCAACAAAATTATTGAATAAATTTTTTAATTTATTTTGATGCATTATATTAATTCTTTGATATTCATCATAATATCTATTTAAAATAAACCCATAATTAATTTTTTTGATTTTAAATTCTTTTTCAAATTCTTCTCCAATAATAACTTCTCCAGAATCAACTAAATTTTTACTTTCCAAAAAATCATTTCTTCCTTCATTAAATTGATCATTTAATTGATTAAAAGATAATAATTCATTATACATATATTTAAAATCTTCTCTTAATTCTTCTTGATAATAAATTTCTTGATTAAAATAAAATTTTTTATATTCATTAAAGATATGAGAAAGTTTGTAAAAATTTTTATTCATATTACTATCAAAAGTGAAAAAATAAGCATTAGATAATTGTTGAAAAGTATCAGAAATATTATTCATTTTATCAGAAATGTTATGAAATATAGAAATTAATTCATTAAAATATTTATCTAATTTTTCTAATAAATTTGTTCTTATTTGAATATTTGAATTTATATTACAACAAAAATCATCTTTTTTTTCATGGATTGTAATTTCTAAATTACCATTTAATGTATATAAATCATCTATTTTATTTGGTTTTATTAAATTATCATATTCTTTTTTTTTTTTTTGAAATTTTTCATAAGGTAGTAATAAAAAATCTTGAAATAATTGATTAGATCTAATTAACATATTTTGAGAAAGGGAATTAATATATAAATTTAATTTACGTACTTTTTTATTTACATTTTCAGTTGAATTCTTATCAAAAAATGAATTTTCGGGAAAAGGAGGAAATATAATTAAAGGATATAATAATTTTAATTTTTCATTTAAATATTCAAAATCAGAATATGTTCTTATACACTCTATATTAAATTTTGGAACAATTAATGAATATTGATAATATGAAAAGGAAAATAAACTTTTTTTTATATATTCTGGAGATGTTATTATTATTATTAAATCTTCCATTTCTGTAAAAGCATTTTTTTCTTGTCTATTACATGTAATATATTTTTTTTCTATATTTAAATCTTCTATATTTAATTCTTTTATTAAGTTTTCTTTTTCTAATAAGATATTTTCTTCTTCTTTTGTTTCTTTTTCTTCTATTTCATTCTTATTATTATTAAATAATGTATATGAATTTGATAAATTATTTGAGTTATATTCATTATTTATATTAAGTGTTAAATTTGGTTGATTTTGAAAATCTTCTACTATTTCTTTTAATGTTGAAAAAGTAATATATTCTAAGTTTATTCCATTTTCTCCTTTCTTTGATTTGATATATTCTGTAAATTCATCTTGGTTATAACCTTTATCTATTATTTCTTTTCGTAAATAATTTTGTTTATATTCTATATTTTCAGTGTTGTTTTCCATTTTTTATATTATTTAATTTATTTTTTAAAATAAACATTCCAATATTTTTTAAAATATATTATTCCCAAATTAAAGCTATCATTTCTAATATTTATTGTTCTTTAATTTAATTATTGATTCTAATATTTAAAAAAATAATATATTACAATTAAAATAATCTTATAAAGAAATAAATAAATTTTTTGAAAAAAACATGTTTACAAAAATAATAACTCTGTAAGTATTTTAAAAATAACTTTAATAGTCCAAATCTTCAATATTCATTAAATCATAATTTGAATAATATAAATACTGAAAATAACAAAGAACAAAATAATATATTAAATTATTCGTCAAAAGTGATATTTAATAAAGAAGAACCTTTATTTAGAAGAATAAAAACATATGAAACAACAAAGAGATTAACACATAAGCAGAATTTAAAATTACAATTTTTAAATTCTCAAATGAATGATTCGAATAGAAATTATAAAGGAAGAAATTATAAAGGAACATTAACAAATATATTAAGTAATAAAGATAAACCAGTTGGAATTTTACAATCAAATTCATCATCTCAATCAAATAATAATTCTTCTTTAATAAAATCATCAACTATTTCTAATAGACCTTTATCTTCTTCTTTTAATCATATTAGAAATTCTTTTTCTTTAATTTTATCTCAAGAAGTATATAATAAAAGGAAATATACTTTTAGAAAAGGAACTTATAATACTTTTAATTCTACAAGTGAAACTGATAAAAATCAAGATACTATTGAATCTACTGATAGAAATAGAAAAAGATTTTTAAGAAAACAATTATCTAAAATTTCAGAAAATCCAAAAAACAAAAATTATATTATTAATAATACTGATAATGGTTCTTTAAATGATAATTATACTAATTTAAATGATTCTCTAATGTTAAATAAAAATTTTGGAAGTGAAAAAAAAGAAAGTTTTCAAAAAAGAGAATCTATTTTTATTGGTAATCCTATTTTAAATAATCATATAAAAATGAGAATTAATTCTGCTTTAAATCATAAAAGAAGTTCTTCTAAAAAAATAACTAATATAAAAAAATTAATATATAAAAATTTTTTTGGTTCTTATGATAGTTGTGACAATCAAACAAATAAAAAAATTTTAAAATTAAAGGAAATTTGTAGTAATTTAATAGAGAAAAATAAATTAAGAGAAAATCAAATTAAAAATCAAAAAGAAAAATTTATTTCTTTTTTTTCAATTAAAAACAATGAAAATGATAAATCAATTAAATATAAAAATTCATTAATAAGTTTATGTATAAAAAAAGTGAAAAAATTTATGAATTTTGTTTGTAAAGAAAAAAAATATGGAAAAACAAATTTCCAAAAATTTAAAGATGAAATGTTAATAAATGAAAAAGAAAGAAGAATATTAATGAAAGTAACAAAATATTATTTTTTAAAAATGGAAAAAAATGAAAATGAAAAAGAAAGAACAAATATAGTAGATTTAAAATATGCATATCAATTATCGAAAAAATATTTTAAAATTCAAATAAATCCAAAAAATATATCTGCAAAATTAGAAAATGGAGTTCCTTCAAATTTATTTGAATCATTTCAAATAATTGATAATGTAAAAAGAAGAGGAAGTACTCCTTTATCAATATTTCAATTTAGAAATTTATTTGTTCCTTCAACAAAAAAAAATTCAAATTATTTAAATAAATTAAATGTGTTTAGAATAACTTTAAGATCATTAAAATATATTAATACTTTCATATTAAAAGATTATCTTGTTGAAAAAAATAGTAAATATAAACAATTAGTTTATCAAATGAAAACAATAAAATTTTTTGCTTCAAGAAATAAAATATTTAAATCAATGTTTAAAAAAAAAACTATGTTTACAATTAAATCAAAAATAGAAAAAAAAAATAATGAATTAAAAGATAAATATGAAAAGCCATTTTTTCCTAAAGAATTTTATAATAGAAAATTAAAAAAAACAAGAAATTCAAAAATAAAAAGAAGAACAAGTTTAATTCAAATGTCAGCAGCATCATTAACAATAGATATGAAGAAGAATAATATATATTTAATGAATGAATCATTAATAAATAATAAAGAACATACAATGTTAAGAACAAAAGAAATAAAATCACAAATTGAATCTCGTTTAAAAAATGAATTAGAAAAATTAGTATATTGTATAAAAGATTTAAATTTTTATCAATTTAAAACTATTTTTGAACAATTTTCAGTTCCACCAAATACAACAGATAAACATGGTAATACATTATTATCAATAGCTATTCAATCAAATAGTTTTCAAATTGCAAATTATTTATTAAATGCAGGTGCTGACCCTAATATTTCTAATGTAATATATATTTATAAAATTTTTTTTTAGAAAAAAGGAAATTATCCTCTTCATTATGCTTTAGTTTATCATAATTTTGAAATTGCTGATATGTTAATTGAAAGAGGAGCTGATGAAAATGTTAAAAATATTAAAGGCTTTAATCCTTGGCAATGTTTAGATTCTACCATCAGTATAGTTTAAAACTTTTTTTATACTCTTTTGTATATTCAAATGGTTTTTTATTGAGTATTTTATTTTGTATTATAATCATTATTATATATTTTTTCCTTTGATTTATATATAGTGGAATTAATTTTAATTGAGATTTATTTAATTCTTTAGGAATTTTGTTTGTTTTATAAATTTATTAGGGAATTGATTTATTAAAGCCTTGGATAAATGATTATTAATAATATTTATTGTATTTTTTTCCAAGATTATTATATTATAAAATAAAGGTTATTATTATATATAAATCACATATTATTTTTAATTAAAAAATTAATTTTTGAATCATAAAAAATCTTCCTTTTCCAAAAAAAATAAAAATAAAAAATAAAAAAAATTAAATATTATCCAAAAAAATCAAATGTCAAAACTCTCCCAACTCGAGCGTTTCGAGCTAGACAAGCAAATAGACCGTTGTTACAACGAGACATTAATAACTGAGCAGGAGATAAAAGTATTAGTATCAAAAGCAAAAGAGGTATTATCAAAGGAAGAGAATGTGATCCAGGTGCAGGCCCCAGTGACAATATGTGGTGACATCCACGGTCAATACCACGACCTTTTAGAACTATTTAAGATAGGAGGTCGTTGTCCTGACACCAACTATCTCTTCATGGGTGACTACGTAGACCGAGGTAACCACTCAGTAGAAACATTATGTCTTATACTCTTTTTAAAAATAAGATATCCAACACGAATTTATTTAACAAGAGGAAATCATGAATCAACAGAAATAACACAATTATATGGTTTTTATGATGAATGTCTTCAAAAATTTGGTAGTATGAATGTATGGAAAATGTTTACAGAATTATTTAATTATTTACCAATATCAGCAATAGTAAATAATAAAATATTATGTTTACATGGGGGTTTATCACCAGATATACAAACAATAGATGAGATAAGGAAATTAGATAGGAAAAAAGATATTCCTTCATCTGGAGCAATGTGTGATTTACTTTGGAGTGATCCTGAAGATAGAAGTGGATGGGGTGTCAGTCCTAGAGGTGCAGGATATATTTTTGGAGCTGATGTTTCACAGAAGTTTACTGAAAGAAATAATTTAATGATGATTAATAGAGCTCATCAATTAGTCATGAAAGGATTCAATTGGAGTCATGATAATTTAGTTTGTACTATCTTCTCTGCTCCTAATTATTGCTATCGATGTGGGAATCAAGCTGCTATTATGGAAGTAGATGAAAATTTACATTATAGTTTACAACAGTTTGATCCTAATCCTATTAAAAGAGGAAAGTTAGATATTACTAAAAGAGCTCCTGACTATTTCTTGTAATGTTTATTTTATTTGTTTTATTATTTTTTTGTTTTATTTATTTTTTTAAAAATTTTTTTTAATAAAATCAAAAAAAATTTAAAAGTTCATTTTAAGTTTTTTAAAGAAAATAATATTGTTTTTATATATATTTTAAATAAAAAAATTCAACAAAAGGTATTTTTTTTTAATTTCATAAATATCATCAAGAAGTATATCATATGGTTTATAAACATATATTAGTTATTCGTATTATTAATATAATAATTATATTAAAATTTAATTGTTTTAATTAATGAGTATCATATTCTATTAATTTAGAACCATCTTCAAAAACAGTTTTTTTAGCCATGACATTAATTAAAGTTCCATCAACATCAGGAATAATTTTTTCTTGATAAGTAACTCCAGGTTTTTGTTTAGCAAACAAACTTTTATTTTCTTTATTTTCATAATTAGAAACATTATAATTTTTATCATAAAATTTATAATTATAAGTATTAGTTTGAAAATGTTTCTTTCTTTGTTCAAAAGGATAATTATATTTTTTAATAGGAGTAGTTCTTGTAGAATATTGTAAAGGATAATTATCAATTAATCCTTCAGTTTCTTCTAAAGGATTCATAATAATTTTACTTCCAGAATTAGAATAAACAATATCATCATCACTATTATTTAAATCTTCTCTATTTTCAAATATTATTCTTTTATTATTATAGGTTCTATTTGAATAAGGTTTATAATTTTGATTTAATTCCTCTATTCTTTCATTCCTATTAAATCCATATTTATTATATTGTGGTTTATTTCTTTTATATTCTGTTTCATAAATATATTCACTAGGTTCTTTTATTAATCTAGGATATGTATTTAAATTTGGATTATAACTTCTAGTCTCATATTTTTTCCTAGATTTTTTTTCATCATATATTTTTTCATCTTGAAATTTATTATTATCATCTAAAAAATCCACTAAATCAATTACTGAACAAATTCTATTTGAAGGTAAAATTTCACATGCAATTCCACAAATTCTCATTTTAGGATCAAATAATTTATCTTGATAATTATTATTACTAATTATTTTCTTTATTATTTCTTCTGCATCATTTCCTCCAAAAACTATAAATTCATGATAATAATTTCCATAATGTTCAATTCTTTTTAATCTATTTTTAAGACGGTAATTTTCTTTTTCTTGAGGAGTAAATTTTATTATATCTGTTCCATTATCATGTAATATTATTGTTGTTAACATTTCTTTCGAACATTTTTGTAAAAGAGGTTCTTTTTTTAATAAAGGAATTTTACCTATACAAAAACGACTTAATGATTGAAGAAAGTTTTTTATATTAGGATTATTATCTTCTTTTATTAAAGATTTTGCAAAAGTTTCTGGATGAGTTCTTATCTCATTTATATAGTTAAATAGTTCTGTTTCTAATTGAATCATTGATTTTGATGTTTTATACATTTTGTTGAATTATAATATTTTTTATTTAATTAATTTTTATAAATATCATTTAAATATATATATAATATATTATTTAATCTTATTGTAATTATTTTATTATTTCCATAATGAGTGTTTAAAGTTCCTAAAAAATGAGATTCATTTGTTATTTCTTCATCATCATTAACAATTTCAATTTCATAATTAATATATTTATTTTTGGAAATTTTTCCTTTCTTCTTTGCTTTCATTTGAAATTTAAATATATAAAATTTAGTAATATCATATTGAACATCTTCAATATCAAAGAAAGAAGAATAAATAGAAGAAACATTATTGATTATTTCATGATTACTTAAAGAAGTAATATTTTTCCATAAATGAACAATCATTTCAATTTCACAATCTCTTAAAATATCAAAATTTCTTTGTTTAATATATAATTTATCATAACTTTTATTTTTACTATTTTGAATTTTCTCAATTTTTAAAGGAATAAATTCTAAAGAATTTGGAAGAATGTAACCATCAACACTAAAAATATTAATCTTAAATATTATATTATCATTTTTGGAATATGATAAAACAGGTTGTAAATAACATATTCGTTTTAAATTTCCTTTATATTCTTCATATTCACTACATATCCAAAAATTACATTTTCCCTTTTTTTTAATATCTAATTTTATTGTTTGAATATAATTATTTTTTTCCTTTTGGTAAACTTCTATTCTATTAATATGAACATAATTAAATTTAATTGACAATGAAAGTGAAGAATCATAATCATCACTTAATATTTTTGACTTTATTACTAAATCTAAAATAGGATAAATATATCTTTCTTTTTTAAATTGATCATATTTAAAATAAAATTCACTTAATTCTAATTTATCTTTATATAATTCTCTAAAATTTATAATTGAATGATTAAATAAATTATTCAAAGCTAAATGAATTTTATTAGATATAAATTTAGGATATTGATTTGATATAAGTAAATTATAATCACAATATAAAAATTGTAAAATATGATAAATTCCAATATCAGATAATGAATTAAATTTTTTTCCATTAATTTTATTTTTTTGATTAAAAGTATTATTATTTTTATTTTTTTCATTTTTAGAATTTTTATCTCCAATAATAAATTTATAAGTTCCATTAGGAGCAACTTTTTGAGAATAAATTGACTTAAATAAATCATTATTACTTGAATCATATTTATTTATAAAAGTATCATTATTTAAAGATAAAAATTTAATTCCTTCTTTATGAGAATCATTTAAATTTTTTTCGTCTTTTTTTTCATCACCATATTCAACAATATCATTATAATTATTATGAATCATTTTTAATAAAGTATTTAAAGCAAAATCATTATTATCAACTTTATTATTTATTTTCTTAGATATTAAACTATCATTTAAACTACTTTGATTCATAAAAGAAATCATTTCATTATTTTCACTATTATGTTTTGCTCTATTTGACATTTCTGAAGAATTAAATATTGAATGTTCTCTATATTTATTATTTAAACTTTGATTAGCACATTCTTCTTCATCTATTCCACTAAATCCAAAAATAGTTTTTAATCTTTTAATTTCTTCAATTTTTTCATCTTTTTCATCCCCATTAATAATATTCATATATAAATTTAATTTAAAATAAAAACAGAAAAAAATATTAAAAAAAAGAAAATTTTTTCCATAATTTAAAAAAAAATATTTTTACTCAACAAAAGAAATAACAATACAACTAATATTATCCTTACTTCCTTTATTTAAGCTTTCCTTAACAATTTCTTTACAGAATAAATCCGCATTTTTAAAATTTTGACTCATATTAAAAAGAGAATTTTCATCTATAACATCCCAAACACCATCACTAGCAATAACACAGAATTTAACATTATTAACATTATTAATAGAAATAGAAGGAGTAGAAATAACACCATATTTTTTAACATATAAATCACCTAAAGTTCTACTTAAAATTAATTGTCCCATAACTCTATTTTTAATAATTTGACCTCCTGAATTTTTTATTCTTATTCCTTCTTCTTCATTTGTACATTTATGATCAGTTGAAATTTGAATAACTTTTTCATTATCTATTAAATAACTTTTACTATCACCAACATTACCACAATAAATTTTATTATCTGATATTATTACTAATGTTGCTGTACTTCCTGTATAATCACTATCATAAAATTTTAACTCTTCATCTATTTTATTAAAGGAATTATTTATTGTTTCTGTTATTGGAGTTAAATTACTTATATTATTTTTTATTAAATCTGGTAATCTTTCTTTTACAAAATTTACTACTTCACTTCCTCCATGACCATCTAATATACAAAATAAATTTACTTTATAATTTGATGTTAAATCTGGAATCATTATTCCTGTGTCTTCCATACTTTGACGATATTTTAAATTTTTGTCTTCTTGGTAACTAAATGATTTTATTGGTGTGTTTTTATTGGATATTATTGTATTTGATGTTGTTTTTTTTTCTTCTGAAAATGGATTTGAAAATTTCCAACCTGAATTTAATGATGATTGAGAAAATTGAGAAAATATGTTGTTTATATTGTTACTTAAATTATTACTCATTTTTATTATATATTATTATATTAATTTTAGAGTTTTTATTTAAATTATTTTTTTTTTATAGTGTTAAATAAAATATTTGTTTTAAACATCCATATTATTATTATTTTGAATATTTTTTTCTTCATTTTTAGTGACATCATATTTAGAAACTTCTTTTTCGAAACTTTTAATATGTTCACTAGGATTTTTTTCCCATTTTTCACTAATTTTTTCAGTTTGTTTTTGTAATTCTTTTTGAATATCAGTAAGTTCTTTTGAAAAGTGATTACTTAAAGCATCCATTTGTGCTTTAATTTCTTTAAACATTTCATTTTTTTCATCAATTCTTTTGTCGTGATCAATTTTCATTTGATTTAAAATATCATTTAATTCTTTTTTTTTATTTTCTCTTTCTTCTTTTTGAATTCTTAATTCTTCTAATTTCTCTTTAAAATTTTTATCCATTAAAACACTTTGATGAACAAAATCACTTTCAATTGCTTTATATTTATCAAATTCATTATTTTTAAATTGTCCTACTTCTATAAATCTTGTTCTTGCTTCTTCTAATCTTTTTACTGCTTCTTCTGTTTTTGTTTTTTGAATTATGTATTTATCTTGAAGTACTTTTTTCTTCATTTGTAATTCCATTTTTTGAGCTGCTGGATCTTCTGATTTTACTGTTAATTTATAAGAACCTCCTTTCTTCTTTCCTTTCTTTTTCATTTTTTTTAAGTTATTTATTCTTTTTTTTAAAATATTATTATATACTAATTTTTTATTTATATACTTTTATACTTTTATATATTAATATAAAAAAATGATATTATTATGGTTTCTTTAAATTTGATGATGAATGCTTATAGTTTTTTGGTTTTTTTATTGTTTTTAATGACTTTGTTATTGAAGAATTATTTTCTATTTCTCCGAAACTATGAAAAAATTCACTTTTTAATCTATTTAAATTTGATTGAGCAATAATTTTACTTTTAGGAAAAACTTTTTCTATAATATATTTAGGCCATTCCATAAGTGAAGATAAACAAAAGAGATTATAAGAATCTTCTTCATTTAAAGTTATAAAACCTGATTCATATAAAATTCCTTCTATTGTTTTATTATATATTTCTATATATGGTTGAATTATTTCTATATCAAAATTCATTGAGTATATATCATTTTCATCTATTTTATTTATACTTTTATTATTTCTTGATTCTTTTTCATAATATTTATTTTTATTCATTTTTTCTGCAAATTCATTTATGTTTATCTCATTAAATTTTTCAAAATCAAAATTAAATATTAATTTATCTCTATTATTATATAAACTAACATTAAAAAATTTTTTTAAGAATTCTTTAGGTTTATTTATTTTTTTTATTGATTCAGATAAAATTTTAGTTTGATATAAATTAAAATATATCTTTTCAATATGTTCATATTCATATTTAAATGTATCTAATAATTTGACTTTAAGAATTAAAGAACCTGGTTTTATTTTATACATTTCATTATTATTATCTCTAGTGGCAATGAAAAAATAATAATTTGATTTTAAATTTTCATAACTTAAAACTTTTAGATTCGAATCTAAATTAAGATTTAAATCATTAAAAGGATTTTCATCAAAATAAGAAAGACTTTTTCCAATAATATTTCTAAATTTTTTAAAACTAAATAAATAATTAAACACATAAAAATCCCAATTTATAAAATTTTTATTGAACATATAAAATAATAATTCATAATTAATAATTTTTTCAAATTTAATGTTTTTATCAACTAAACTGAAATAAAGAGTTGGTAATGTTATTGTAACTTTATAAGTTACTTTTTTAGTATACCATGGAAAAATAATTTTATCATAAAATTTATAGTCATTAAAATAAAAATTATTAATAGGAATTGATATTTTATTTAAAAATTTAAATAATAAAGTATCATCAAGAAATAATAAATCTGATTTATTTTGATTTAATTTTATTATCATTGTAAAAATTAATCTAATATCATTTATTGTAATTATTTCATAACAAAAAAAAACAGGAAGTAATGTAAAAGGAATATAAACATTATATTCTTTTTTTTCTTTTATATTTTCAAATTTAATATTCAATGAATAAAGTTTTAATATAATATCATTGCCTTTATTATCATTTAATTCTTTTTCTAAATAATAAGTTAAATTTTCATTATTATTACTTTGTTTTAATTTCATTAAATGTTTTTTTATTAATTTATCATAATATTGTCTTTTATTAAATATTACTTCTTGTTCATATTTTAAATTAAAAAATCGAATTGTTGAATTAAAAAATTCTTGTTGAAAAAGTAAATATTCTGGATTTCTATTTAATCTAAAAGATTTTAAATTACTTTTATCAGTTCTTAATTTTTTTTTAAGGTTAAATTTTTTATTGAATAATTCTATAACATTTTTTTCTTTGTGTTCATTAATATTTTTCATAGAATTAGAACATTTTAATTGAGGAAGAAATAATTCATTATTATTAATATTTAAATCATTTCTTTGAAAAATATTTTTAGATATATTATTTTCTAATATTGATTTTTCTCCTCCTTCAGGTAAAATAAATTTTTTATCATTATTCATAATTTTCTTCCTTTTTAAGGGACTAATATGTGTATTAATATATCCTTTTCCAATTAAAGAAGGATATAAATTTGATAAAATTGAATCTATTATGATTTTCCCTTCTACATAATTTTGATAATTATTTGATTCCCTTAAAAAATTTTTGGTTCGAAAAATTACTCCAGTAATACTTTGATTTTTCATTCTTTTTTAAGTATAATAATAATAATAAAATATTTATTTATTTAAATGAAATCTAACTATACAATTATAAATCAAATATATATTATTGGAAATTATTTAAAAATATTCCCTTCTATTTACAATATAAATGAAAGATAATCTTTAACTTATATTGTCAATTTCAATACTTTTTTTTATTTACAATCTACCAAAAAGCTAAAATTAATATTCTTCTTCTTCATCGAATAAAATTTCTTGATTAATCAAAATCATTTTTTCTTTTTCTTTAATTCGATTAAATTTATATCTGAAAGCAATTCCATAATTATTGACTAAGATAATTTCATCTTTTCTTTTATTATCAAAAGAGCATATATAAAAATCAGCATATTGTTGAATATTATCATAAAGAAAAGGAACAGTAGAACCATTAAAAATTCTATTAAAATATCCTCCCATAAAAGCGTCATGAGAACTTTGTCTTCTAAAATTAATTTTATCATCTGGATGATTATCACAATTACAATTATATTTTTTACTATCAATTCTTTTTAAATTAAAAATGTTTATTTCTTCGAGATCACATAAACAAATTAAAAATTTTTCTTTTTTATCTAAAGAAAAATTACTTATGTTTAATTTTTGATCTCCCATATATATACAATACAATAATTTATTATTTAATGTTTCATAAATATGAACTTTATTTCCTATATCATTTACAACTATTATTTTATTTTCTCCTTCTAAATAAATTTTCTTTATTGTTTCAAATGATGTTATTAATCCTGATTTTTTAAAATGAGTAATTTTAAAAGTTTTATTATCAATCCAGTAACTGATTATATTTATTATATTTTCTTGATTATAAATTGTTGGAACATAAGCTAATTCAATTATTTTTGTATTTTTATCATATTTTTCCTTAATTGAAATTAAATTATCATCATAATCAACTCTTGTTATTTTATGAATAAATTGAAGAGAAGATAATTCAAAAACATAAATTTTATTCCATAAACAAATAAATATCATATATTGAGTAATAAAAAAATTAAAAATTCTTTCTTTAAAATCAATTATTCCTATTGTTCTTTTTAACATATCATTCCAAAAAAAAATTTGATTACATTTATAATAATTATTGTTGTCTGCTCCTAATAAAACTATAATTGAAGAAGAATAAAGAACATTTGCTTTCATTATATTTCCTATTAATTCTTGATTTCCATCAAGCGATGACAATAATGTAAATGTTTTTAAATCATATACTCTAAAGCCACTATTTGTTGCAAAAGTCATTAAATTTTTTTTTGAATTCATTTCTATACTGTTTATTTCTAAATGAGGAAATTTATTCCATTTTGGATGTCTTGTAAAAGAATTTACATGTTCTATAAAATTTTCGGAAGTCATTTTATTAAAAAATTTTTATGATTATTATATTTGTTTCTACTGTATATTTCTACTATTAGTTTAATAAATTTTTATTTATCATAATTTTAATTTATCATTTAATTAAATCAATCAATAAAAAAAACATATAATTGAATATATATAATATCATATATACTTTTACATATTAATATTTAATTAAAAAAAAAACAAATATAAAAAAAATAATTTAAAAATTATCCAAAAAAAATAAAAAAGATAAAAAAATGAGTGATGATGAAGGTGGAAGAGGAAATTATGATGAAGATGATGATTCAAATGTAGATAACTATTTTGATGAAGGAGAAGACGATCAAAATGAGGAAGACCAAGATAGAGAAGGAGAAAAATTAGATGTAATGGATAATGAGGACGAATATAATTTAGGTCAAAAAGAGATGAAAAGTATTCCAATAAATGAGAGAATAACAACAAAATATTTAACTAAATATGAAAAAGCAAGAGTGTTAGGAGCAAGAGCTTTACAAATTAGTAAAAATGCTCCTGTTATGGTTAATTTAACTCCTGGTGAATGGGACCCTTTAAAAATTGCAGAGAAGGAATTAAGAGAAAAAAAAATCCCATTTATTATAAGAAGATATTTACCTAATAATTCTTATGAAGATTGGAAATTGGATGAATTGGAAATTGAATAATTTAAATTATAATGATTTTTATACATTTATTTTATTCTTTTTAATTTTTATAAAAATAAAAAAATACTTATATTTTTAAATTAATATCATTATTCTTAATGTATAATAATAATAATAGTAAATAAAAATGATAAATGAAATTCAATTTAATAAAATAAAAATAAATTCACAAAGAGAAGATACTCCAAAGAAAAAAAAATCTAAAAGTTTACAAAAAAATAACCAACCAAATATAATAACACAAATTTCATCATCTAATAATAATTACTTAACAAAATCAAATTTTCATATAAACTCCTTTACTCCAACAAATAGAATAAATAATATAAATTCTCAAAAATTACTTCCACCTCAGAAAAAAACAAATAAAAAAACATTAGTATTAGATTTAGATGAAACATTAGTTCATTCAAGTTTTATACCTTTTGAAGAGAATGATATTATTTTAGAAGTTGAATTTGATAATGTTTTATATAATATTTATGTTTTAGTAAGACCAAATGCTTTACAATTTTTAATTAATATGTCTAAATATTATGAAATAGTTATTTTCACTGCTTCTTTATCTAAATATGCTAATCCTCTTTTAGATATAATTGATCCTAAGAAAGTTTGTTCTTATAGATTATTTAGAGATCATTGTACTCTAATTAATGGTATTTTTATTAAAGAATTAAAGAGATTAAATAGAAATATTAAAGATATTATTATTGTTGATAATTCTCCTACTTCTTATGCTTTTAATCCTCAAAATGGAATTCCTATTAAAAGCTGGTTTGATGATAGAAAAGATAATGAATTAGAAAAATTAGAACCTTTTTTACAATTTTTATCTAAAGTTGATGATGTTAAATTATATATTCCTTTTGTTATTAAAGAAAATGAAATTGATTTTATTGAAATTAAAAATATTATTGAAAGGGGAATAGAAAAGAATATTAATTGTAATATACAAAAACAAGAAGAAGAAGAAAAAAGTAATTGTATTAGTATTAATTGTGATAATTATTCTTATAAGAATATTAATCCTATAAGTATGAAAGAAGAAGAGAAAAATATAAATAATTTAAAAAAACGTGTAAGAGATATAAATAAAAATAAAAAAAAAATTATAAAAAACCAATATTCATTTAGATTAGGAATAAATACAAATAGTACTTCTAATTTAAATAATACAAATATAAATAATTTTAAAACTGGAACTTTATATGATAAATTTGCTCCTTTACTTCCTTTATCTTTATCAAATTCAACTAAAAAAAATAATGTAAAAATACATTCAATTCAATTTATGAATGACAATAAAATAAGAAGACAAAAAATAAATAATATTCATCCAATTAAAATGAAAAATATAAATGAAAATGAGAAAAATTTACTTCCATTAATGAATAAAAATATAAATGAACAAAAAATTGATTCTTTAATATCAAAATCATTAAAATTAAAAATGTCATCTTCTCAATCAAATTATAAAACAATTTTTCCTTTTGGTACATCATTAAACGGAAAAAGACAAAAATTAGAAAAAACTATAGAAAAAGAAAAAGATATTCCAAGATCAAATAGTACAGGATATTTTATGAAAGATTATAAATTACATAACTCAAAAATAACATTAAAGAAAACTTTAAGTAAAAACTACAAAACAACTAGAGATTTTAAAAATATATTTAAACTTCCTAAAACAAATAATTTATCTATTTCAACAAAAAATACAAATAACAAAAAATTCAATATAGGAAAAGATTATTTTATAAAAGAGAAAAAAAAAAATTATATATAATAATATAATAATAAAATGAAAAATAAAATTTTTTACAAAAAATAAAAAAAAACATTATTCCAATTTTATCTTTTTATCAGTATTATATCTTTTATACCCAAACCAAAAGACAAAAGACATAATTAAGCAAAAAATACCAACAACAACATAAGCAATTCCTAAGAAATTATTTTTTCCTCCAAGAGAATTAACAGTACTTAAAACGAAGCTTTTTTTTCCTTTGAAACTTTTAACAGGATAATTATTTCCAATAACTAATTTATATTCTCCTTCAGCCAAATCCATATTAATTTTTCCATATAATTTCCTAAAAGAAGGAAGTCCAGCTGGTCTCATCCAAACAATAAATCTTTCATCTTCAACATCAATCCATTGTATACTTTTCCAATTTTCAGCATGTTTAAATCTTTTCACATCTGCTTCCCATGCTATTCCCTTTGGTTCTATTGGAATTATTTCATTATCTTTAGATAATTTAAATGTATCATTAAAAAAACTTTTTGCTATTAATCCACATGGATTTGCTGGTTCTTGTGGATTTAATTTTGTCTTACCATCAATTGCATATATTCTACCTAAATCTTCATTTGTTATTATTGGATCACAATCATCCTTTATCTGCTTTTTTGATAATATTTTACCCTTTAATTGACCCATTGAACGAGATTTTATATATCTTCTGTGATTTTGGTAAAAATTCTCTAATTGGTAATATACCATTACTTTCCCTTTAAATGTTGAATTTAATTTTATTTGAATTTCACATTCGTTTGATGTTGATAATGTTAATGCATCCTCACATGATTTTATGTTGTCATAACGAACTTTATATTCTTTTATGTTTTTAGATAGGGATAATACTATTATTCCTATTAAAAGAAATAGTATTCCTGTTATTAATAAACATAATGTTGTTGAAAGGATTGTTGGCACTGGACGCCATACTAATCCTTTTTTAAATAAACTTACTGCTTTTTCATCTGACTTTCTTTCTCTTTCTAATGGCTCTTCATTATTATTTTCATTATTCATTTTTTTTTACGTCTTTTTTTTAATTTTTAAAAAAAATAAAAATTAAAAATTTATAAATATAATTATAAAATGATAATTCAATAGTATTATTCTTGATTGTTATTATTTTGTTGTTCATTTGCCATTTTCATTGTAGTTTTAGCTCCTTTTTTAATAGCATTAATAGCTAATTTTCCTCCATAACTTTTTAATTTATTTTGTTGTTCTTTGGAGCATTTAAAATACCCATATAAATTAACAGAAGCAAAGACAAAAATAACAATAGCAATAATAGTTCTTGCAGGATTTAAAGTAATAAGATTAGCAATAATTAAACATAACCAAATAATATTAAAACCATATAAACTAATCCAAAAAACAGTTTTATCACTTGATGCTTCTTTTTTTTCATTTTTACTTTCAAAAATCCAAACTTCTTCTCCACTTTCTTTTACTTCATTCCACCATCTTAATCCTACTAATAATCTACCTGATAAGTTTTTGGTCACCCAAAAATCTGCAGAACCAAATAATACTGTTGTTAAATATATTACACTTGATTTATTTGTAATCCAATTCATTATTAAAAATGATATTATACATAATATTTTAAATAATACTGTAAAAAAACATATTAAGGGATGAGAGGAATTTTTCATAAATTTTGAAAAAGAATTTTCACTTTTTTCTTTATTGTCTAATGATATTTTGTCTTGTAATATTTCTACTTTTTTTTCTTCTTCTTCTTTTTTGTTTTCTATTGATGTTTCTTTCTTTGGTGTCATTTCTATTTGGAAAGCAAGCTATTTTAAATTAGTATAATATTTAAATACATCGTTGTCTGCCATTAAAAATTTTTTTCTATTTAAAAAATTAAAATTTTTATTTAAAAATTATTTTATATATTTATGGGATTTTTATTTAGATTTTCTAAATTTATATTTTAAATAAAAGTTTGGTTTTTCTTAGATTAATAAATAATCATAAAACCACATTTTAACTATAAATGTTTCTATATTATATTTTTTTTATTTTAATATATTAATAACATTTTTTATATTAAATCAGTGTTTTATTAGAGAATGATAGATTAATTAAAAAATCTGAAAAAAATATAAAAATGGGTCTTGGACCATCAAAGGAGAAAATAAAGAGAATATTAGAGAAATCATGTAATGAGAATAAGAATTTATCGGAGCAGACAAAATTAAAGATAGAATATTGTAAATCATTAACAGTGAATGAGGCGGGAACAAATGGAGATTCTTCATTTGCATCTGAGAATGATTCATTGGATTCAGATTCATCTCGTTCATTAGGAGAGACATCATCATATATAGATGTAACAAATGTAGAAGGACAAAATATAACATCAAGATCAAGTGCAGTTTCTAGAAGTAAAGAATTTCCTTATATTGGAGTTGGTACTATAACTATTAAATTTTCTCAAAGTAATAATGAATCTTGTAAAACTTGTTTTCTTATTGATTCTAATGTTGTAGTTACATTAGAAAGTAATATTAAAAAAATAGAAAAAGGAAATGCTAATCATATTATTACTTCTTTTAATGATAAAGTAGTTAAAGAATCTAATATTTATTTATTTGAAAGAGATTATGAAAAAGTATGTGGACATAAATTAAATAATAATTATTCTGGATTTAAAAATTTAGGAGTAATTTTATATGAAGATAATATTTCTGATGAATGGGTAGGAATAGAAGGATTAAGAGAAGAAGAAATAAGTAATAAAGATTTATATTTAATGTGTTCTCTTGGAATAAAAAATAGTAAAAATAATGATGAAGAACAAAAGAATAATTTAATTATATGTGATATACATGAAATGAATGTACAAATTACTACTTCTTTTCAAAAAATAGAAAAAGAGGATGATGAAGAGAAATTAAAAGAAAAAGCATTATTAAAACAATGTAAAGGAGGACCTGTTTATTATAAAGATTATAATGGAGGAGCATATGTAATAGGAATATTAAATAGAGATTATAAAATATATTCTTTTACTAAAGAAAATATGATTTTCTTAGTTAATATGGTTAATAAAGGTAAATTATTAAGAAAAAAAATACATAAAGGAATAGATGAAGAACATATAGTTAAATTAGATTTATCTAGAAATG
>JAEEGK010012437.1_pt1 | contig 19339 bp, 12 predicted proteins | sample 8958771 | NCBI WGS metagenome assembly JAEEGK01 (sample SAMN16246547, study PRJNA631951) | gut metagenome | biome: gut microbiome; feature: rumen; material: SC-attached | host: Bos | place: Iran: Karaj | collected 2018-10
CGTTACCCTTGAGGGTGAGCGTCAAACTTTCTTCGTCTGCAGCCTTGAGCTTGCCCGTAACGGGCTTGCCGGTGCTGCGCGTGACCCGCAAAAAGCGACCGATGTTGCGGGTAAAATCTGCGACCGACTTCAAGGGGCGGTCCAACCCGGGGGACGAAACTTCGAGCGTGTACGCCCCCTCGATAATCTCCGGATCCAGGTCGAGGGCATCGGAAAGGTGACGGCTCACGTTAGAGCAGTCGTCAATCGTGACGCCTTCGGGCTTGTCGATATAGAGGCGGAGCGTCTTGCGCTTGCCCGCACGGAACATATCCTGTTCCACCAACGTGACGCCTGCGGCCTTGCACGCCTCGGCGATTAGCGAATCCAACTTGCCAGTTACCAAATAGACCTCGTATAATAAACGGCGTTCGTATACGGCCCCGAAATCTGCTCATTTTAGCCGAAATCGGGTCCACGAACGTCAGGACGCACCAAATAGAGAAAATTTTTTGCCTTTAGGCAACCGGCAAGGCCACAAACAGGGGCTATTGGAGGGGGAAAGCGGGGCTTACTTTATAGTCCAGCGTTCAAGTTCCTTCCACCAGTCGGCAAGCAGGTCTCCCTTCTCGATGCTGTTCACCAACTTCTGCTTGGCCTCTTCCTCGTCGAAGCGGCCTACACCCTTGAGGGTTGCCCCGAGGGTAAAATACGTCTCGCCCTTGCAGGAACTACCATTCAAGGCCACCACCTCGGTACAGGTGACGCCAAGCCCGCCTTCCTTACACTTCGGGTCCGAAAGTTCAAGGCTCAGCACGAGTCCAATTTCACAAGCGGAATCCAGCACCGTCTGCAGGAACACCTTCTTGGAAAGTTCCTGGAAAATCTTCGCGCCTTCCTCGGCCTCGAGCACGCCCTCGAAGTAAATATGGTAGCGGCTCTTGAATTCCTTGTAGCCTTCCTGGGCCTTCTTGTAGTTTTCCTCAATCTCTGCCTGGTTGTCGGCAGCCCCGAGAGACTGCAATACCAGTGCGGATTCCCTGTAACGGGAATAGGCGGCAGTCATCTTGTCGTAGTTCGCGAACTTCTCGAGCGGGTGGTTCGTCATCTCGAGCACCGCCATCGAAGACACCAGCGCATCGCGGGCACTCTGATAATCCTCGCGGTAGGGCTTAGCCGCATCGGTTTTCGCCATGCAGGCCACCACGCCGACAACGCCCTGGCGTGCAACAGTCTCCAACACGCGCACGTCCTGGCGGTTCCTTATGGTAGCGGAAATCTGCGAGGTGCGCTCGTACGAAGACGTCACGCTCTCCTTGCCTTCGGCATTCACGTCAGAGCCGACCTGAGCCTTGCTGATCGACGTGACCGAACTCTGGATCTGGATGGCAATCTGGTTCACCGCATTCTCGAGAGCGTGGTCATAATCGCCCGCAAGGCCCGAACCGCGAAGGCTACCCTCAGGGCAGGTAAACAGTTCAAGTTCGTGGGATACCGGCACCTGCGGTGGCGGAGGGGGCGGCGGAGTCTGCTGCACGACTTCCTTTGAAGAACATCCGAGAAGGATCAGGGCCATACCGCCCACAGCAAATACATTACGCGAGAGTTTCACGATTCACTCCTAAAAGCACTGTTTTTCACAGGTAATATAACTTAAAAGAAGGGTTAGTGAATTTTTCTTAACAGAAAATATTGTGAAAACGTAACGAAAAGTAGCCCAAAACGCAAGCTAGCGGCCTACGAGCACTTCAGAGAGGATACTTTCGCCCTCGGGTAGGCGGAGCGCCTTCTTGAGTTCCGCCTCGCAATAGAACGGCTCGCGGCGTGCAAACTTTCCGAGGCCGCGAGCCGATTCGCGCAGGATTTCGGCAACGTAGCCCGCATTCATGTTCAGGTAGCGGTAGGCGCGCTCGCCCAGCATGTTGCCCGCCTCCTCGAGGTCTGCCGTAAAGATAACCGCGAACGAGACGTTCTCTACGGATTCGGCGCACAGGTGCACGCGCGCAAACTTTTCGCGGTCACTGAAGTTTGTCTGCAAGAAGAGTGATTTTTTTACGGGCAGGTAACGGTACAATCCCGGATAAACTAACTGCACGTCGAACGAGAGTACCCAGATTTTCAGGAGGCCCGCGCCGAATGCATTCAGGTTGCAGATTTCCATCCAGCGGAGCACCGTAGAAAAGTCGTCGAGCGAAGCCTTCCAGGGCTTGAAACTGCGGAAACTCACCGCACCGGGCCCGAGGAACTCGTACTCGCGGAAAAAATACTCGTTCGGGAACTTGAGCGGCGTAAGCGGGAATTCTTCGCCCTTGAAAGGGCTCGCCACCACGCGGCAAACCTTCATGCAGCGCGAAAGGTCGGTAATGCATTCCACACGGTTCTGAAGCATGAACCGCGCCGTGTAGCGGTTCTCTGCCTCCGGAGATACCGGGTGCATCTCCCCGCGGTTGCTATAGGCAAATTCAGATACGGTCTCGTACTTCTTGAGCGCCTTAGGCATTATGCAGAGGGCGGCAAGCGGGACTTCGGAGGGCGAAAGCGAGAGCGCCACCGCGACGTCGTCGTCCACGAACGCACTAAACGGAATGGCGATGCCCCCGAGCGACTTCGCGAGGATGGCGACAAGCCCGGCGTAGCTGCCCGCATCCAGTTGCAACTCCCTGTAGGCAGATTCCTTGTACCGCCAGACAACGCGGTCGAGGATACCCGTAAAGAAAAGGGTTATGCCCGCCACTTGCATAATCTCGTTCGGCGGGAAGGCCGCCTTCAGGTTCTCGATATTCGAGCGTCGCGCCTTCGCGTTTTCGGCAGGCAGTTCCACCAGTTCGTCTGACGCAGAGTCAAAATAGTAGAGTCCATCTGGAATGCGCTGGCCCTGCAGAAGCGCGTACACCCCAATGGAACGCAGGCCATCGGCACACACGTCGTTCTTGAGTTGTGAAAACACGCGGTTGAGCATCGAGGAGGGCTCGCCCACCAGCGAGAACAAGTCGCCGTCCAGCGCCTTCGCGTGGTTCTTGGAAACGGAATAGCGCTTGGCCCCCGCAAAACTCTTGTCAGAAGGCATCCGCTGTTCCCAATGCAGCGTCACGGGATCCCCCACCGAGCGGGGCGACTTTCTTATGGATTCATGATACGCGATTGAGAAAGATGCCACGCCCAAAATATACTTTGTTTTTCGGGAGAATAAATTGCACGACTCACCTATTTATGATGTTTTTGTATACAAAAAACGTGATTTTCCTCAAAATATCGTAAAACACTTGATACACTTTGATACATCTCGTCTCATTGAAAGGGTCTCCCAAAAGCGCATTTACATATATTAGGGTACGTAAGTAAAAAGAGGTATACCATGCTTTTCAAGAAACTACTCCCCATCTCCGCAGCAGGCATCCTCGCCATCGGGCTTTCCGCCTGCGGCGATTCCGACAGCGCATCTAACCCGAACAACACGCCCGTAGATCCGGGCACCGTCCCCACCGACTCCATCCCCGACAATCCGGCCAACCCGGGCGACAGCATCGTCCCCCCGACAGACTCCCTGCCGCCTGCAACCGACACGGCTACAACCGAATTCACGGTGCCCGAAGAGGCAGCCGAAATCACTCCGGCAATCACTATCCCGAAAGAGGCCGGCAAGGGGTTCCTCATTGACGATTTCGAGGACGGCGACAACGAGAGCCTCATCCCGAAGGCATTCTGGTACACCTACGACGACAACGACAACGATGGCGCGTCTGTCATCCTGACCCCGCTGAACGACGAGGGCTACCCGAAGGCAAGGCGCTCCGACAACGGCACCGAATACGCATTCGCCGTCTACTACAACCTCGACAAGGGCGAATACGCCTACGACCCGTACGTGGGCTGGGGCGTGCAGATTCCCGACACTCTCAATCTGGCGAGTTTCGGCGGCATCAGCTACTGGTACAAGGGCGGCAAGCACGAAATCCACGTGGAAACCTCCGACGTGAAGGACTACGACGTGCACCTCGCCACCGTGAAGGCCTCGCGCACATGGAAGCAGGTCTTTATCCGCTTCAAGGACCTCGCACAGGGCGGCTGGGGCGAAGAAGTCGAATTCGACCCGGCCCACATCACCGCAGTCAGCTTCCAGGCCAAGGGCAACCACGTGAAGGACTCCGTGCTCATCGACAACGTGTACTTCCAGGACACGAGCGAAGTCGCGAAGGACACCGCCGACATGCAGATCATGGACCCGGAAATTCCCGAGGTGACCATCGGTGATATCACCATCGCAAACCCGCTCCAGGAAAAGGCGATGAAGTACCTCAACAAGGGCATCAACATCACCAACTGGCTCGAAGAAGACAAGACCTACTTCAAGGGCGAATTCAAGTTCAATGAGGATGACGTGAAGCTCATGGCCGACAACGGAATCAAGTCGCTCCGCTTCCCCATCGACCTCGACCGTTACGCCACCAACCGCGATGAATTCGTGGCCGACACCACGGACGCCACCGAACTCAAGTTCGACGACGCAAACCTCTTCGCCGTACTCGACTCCTTCGTGGAATGGACCGGCAAGCACGGCATGTCGTTCGTGATCGACTACCACGAATACGACAACAGCTACAACGCCACCAGTTCCAAGAACCCGCGCTACTTGAAGATGATGGCGAACGTGTGGAAGCACGTGGCGGCACACTATGCAAGCAACGAACGCGAGGACATCTTCTACGAACTCCTGAACGAGCCCGACATGAGCAACGGCAAGGCGACTTCTACCAACTGGCGCAAGGCTGCACAGGAAGACATCGACTCCATCCGTACGGTCGACAAGAAGCACACCATCATCTTCGGCGATGCGCAGTGGTACAGCATCTCGCTGCTCACAAAGGGTCAAAAGCTCAATGATGACAACGTTATCTACGCAATCCACACCTACGAGCCGTTCGTATTCACACACCAGGGAGCCAGCTGGACCGATCTCAAGAGCATCAAGAACCTGATGTTCCCCTACGACAAGGAAAGATGGTCCGAATACACAGCCGACTTCGGTGTCACCAAGGCTGTTCCCAGCAACTACAAGAAGAACATCCAGAACTACTATAAGCTTGGCAGCAAGGAATACATCCTCAGCCTTATCCTGCCCGCCAAGGACTGGGCCGTAACGAACAACGTGCCGGTCATCATCAACGAGTTCGGCGCCTACAACGTGAAGACCGACAAGCAGTCCGTGCTCAACTACATGGCTGCGATGAAGGAAATCAGCGATACGCTCCAGATTCCGCTCACGCACTGGGGCTACACCGGCGGCTTCTCGCTGTTCGAATCCACCGACGGCGTGAAGGGCACCCAGCTCATCGAGGGCATGAAGGAAGCCTACGGTCTGGAATAGGATTTCTCCTCCTAACAAAAAGCGCTGTGCGGGCAACCGCACGGCGTTTTTTTTCTTTTTTATGGGTTCTTAAGCGCGAATTTCCTACATTTATAAGACAATGCTCTTTGACGTGAAAAGACTTTCCGCGAAGGTCGCGGCTACCCTTGCAGGCGTAATGCTGTTTGCAGGGGCTGCAGGCGCAGCCGGATTCTACGGCAACCAGAGCGACATCAAGTGGAAAACCGCTGACACGAAGCATTTCCAGTTTATTTACCCGCAGGAATACACCGAGCACGCTTCCGCACTCTCCGCATATGCGGAAGCAGTCTACGATTCGGTGGTGGGCCGCTACAAGAAGGACTTGCCGGGCCGCGTGAACGCGGTACTCAACAACGCACTCTACAGCAACGGCAGCGCTGTCCCGAGCGAGAACGCGGTAAACCTGTGGCTCACCAACTGGGATTTCAAGGTCCGCAGCAGCCACGGCTGGCTCGCCGACGTGATTACGCACGAATTCAGCCACCTGGTGAGCATCGAGAACGGGAGCAAGTTCAAGCCGAGCATCTACGGTGTGCAGTTCAGTTACACCGACTACTACAACGAGCGTACGACAAGCGACTTCATGACGCTCCTCCCCTTCACGCTGCAGCCGCTCTGGTTTGCGGAAGGTACGGCGCAGTTCGAATCGAGCCGCATGGGCTTTGACGCCTGGGATACGCACCGCGACATGATGTTGCGCATCGCGGCCCTCAACGACACCCTGCTCCCGCTCGAATACATGCACGACTTCTCGGACAACTCGCTGTTTGCCGAACTCGGACCCTACACGCAGGGTTTCTCGCTCGTGCTCTACATCTCTAAGCACTACGGCGAAGATGCCGTCCCGAAAATCTGGACGGAACTTTCGAAGTTCTACCGCGTGACGCTCGACGGGGCGCTCAAGAAGGTCCTCGGAATCAGCGAGAAGGAACTCTACGAGGCGTGGAAGAAGGAAATCACCGAGGCGTACAAAGCGCAGAAGGATTCGCTCGGCCCACTCGTCGAAGGCAAGAAGATTACTGCCGATGCCTTCTGGCAGGACTTCCCCGTAGTCGCGGGCAAGAACCTCTACGGCGTTTCCAATTTCGGCGGACCGTGGTTCGACGGCGCAGTTTTCAAGATGCCGCTGGAACCGGACAGCAGCGCTACGGACTCTACGGCAAAGGCCGACGAAAAGATTGACGGTATCGAGATCGGGCAGATTTCCATCGAGGAAGAAGAAAGCGACTCGACCATCGACATCAATGACTACGCGAAGAGCGGCTTCCACGCGAAAAAGCCCTGGTTCGACAAGGGCATCGACGTGTACGACGCCCCGGAGAAAGGCCCGATCCTCGCGTACGTGACATTCCAGAACCGCGACAAGGACGGACACGCGCATTTCGACATCGCGGTGAGCGACACGAACAAGAACAAGCTCACCCTCACCCACCTCGTGGACGCGGTCTACCCCGCATTCAGCCCCAAGGGGAACGAAGTCGCCTTCGTGCGGCGCGAACCCTTCAGCACGCGCTTCGTGCTGAGCAAGGTTCCCTTCACCGCGGACTTCAGCGAATACACGGCAGAAGACCCGATAGACATCTACGTGCCCGACGCGAAGTTCAGGTACTACAATATCTATAGCCCCAAGTACAGCCCCGATGGCAAGCGCATCGCCTTCAGTTTCTTCGACGACGTGCATCGCGGCATCGCCGTGATAGACGCAGACGGCAAGAACATGAAGGTCGTGAGCACCGAGGGCTACGACGAGCGCGACGTGAACTGGATTGACGACAGCAAGATCGTGTTCGCGAGCAACAGGAACGGAATCTTCAACCTCATCGAGAAGAACATCGACACCGGGAACGAACGCCCGCTCACGAACGTGGTCGGCGGCGCATTTACGCCGGTACTCGCAGGCGACACGCTCTACTTCACGCAGTACGACAAGGACGGATTCTCGCTCTACAAGTTACAGTACACGAGCGTCGCGATGATAAACGACACGACGATGAACGTTACGGAACGTGACAGCGTATTGCAGGTCGCCGATACAGTATGGAATAACTGCGCGGATTCTATTGCAAAAGACTCTATCGCCGCCACGCAGCTCCAGAGTGACAGCACCCAGAGCAATGCAGTTGCAAACTGTGCACCAGAACCGGTCGTCACGATGCGTGACAGCACCATCAAGATTCTCGACACCACGTACACGGTGACGCAGAAGCCCGCCCCGAGCGAAATCGTGCTCAAGGGCTCTCTCCCGCCCAAGATCGAGAAGCATATCGAACTTGAAAGCCGTGAATTCGCAGGCACCGAACGCGACTACAAGCCCATACCCACCGTACCGCTGTTCATCCCGATGATCGCCTTCAACGAGAACGCCCCCGACCTGACCGTTTTCGGCGAAGGGCAACTCAAGGCAAAGATCGGGCTTGCCGCCATCCTTGCCGACCCGCTCAAGAAGAACGTCATCCAGATTGGGTTCATGCTCGAAGTCGGCAACGGAATCGACTACATCAACTCGGGTGGACTCAACCCCGAGCAGGAGAAGGAATTCTTCGTCTCGTGGGAAAACAGGAGCACGCCCATCGACTTCGGGATTTCGTACACCTACGCGAACTACACGAGCAGGGATACCGTACGCTACGAGGACGTACGCGCCCACGACGGCGACAGCCTCGGCGTAAACAACTACGCCGTCCCGATGCAGGCGATTGTCGCAATGGCGGGCTACAGCCCGTTCAAAAGCGTTGACACGCTGCAGGTCGCCGTCGGCTACGACTGGGCAGACTTCAACCTGTACGAAGACGACTTCGCATGGACCTACCAGAAGCGAATCAGCGCGATGGCCCTCTTCGGGCTCTATGGTGACTCCGAGGGCGAAGACGGCACGGGCATCAGCGGGCAGGGTGATGGCGCCGTAATATCGTACCAGTATTCCAACAGCGACCTGTTCCGCCCGGGAACATTCGCCGAAAGTTTCTACGTCACCGAGAGCGGCCAGGCGAAGCCCAAGTACAGGAACTTCAACATCCACGAATTCGGCCTAAGCCTCTACGGGAGTGTCCAGAGTCCGCTGACCGGAGCGCGCCTTGCGGCAGGCGGCAAGATTGGCGGAATCTTCAGTTGGAACACCGACGCGAAAGAGGACACGCTCGACTCGTACTACTATAGCCCGGTGATGCTGGAAGGCTACCCCTACCTGCGCAACGCCGAGAACTACACGCGCGCAGGCACCAAGACCGCCATGGCAGAAGTCCACTACCTCTTCCCCGTCTACGACGACTGGCGCAAGGGATTCTGGATTTTCGAGACACGCGCATTCTACATCGATGCATTCACGCAAATCGGTGCCGCATGGACATCCAAGTGGTTCGACATGGACAAGTTCAAGGACCACGACTTCTGGGACCGTTCCGTAGGCCTTTCCTTCAGGTGGAGCAACAAGTTGTTCTATAGCGTCCCGCTCGACATCACGCTCACGCTCGCGCGTGCCTTGAGCCGCATCGGCGATGAGGAAGGGCGTGCTAATAGTTGGAAGCCGAGCCCCATCGACGTGCCGCTAATGCCCGAAAGCATTGCGCCCACGCGAATCAAGTTCACCCTCGGGATGGGATTCTTCAATAGTTGGCAATAGTTACATTGCCTTCAATGCGGCAATGAGTTTTTTCTTCGCGTCGGGAACGCGGGAAAGGACTACGTCTTCGAGCAGGCAGCACTGCCTGTACGGGATTTCCTCATATGCGGGAATGCGTTCCGGCGTTGCGATGTAGAAATCGAGCCCGCACTTTTTCGCATGATGCAGGAACACGGAAGTAAGCCCGGGCCTCGCCTTCTCAAGCCCCGCGGTATGCAGTCCCAGTTTCGTGATATCGCCTAGGACATGCGCATACGGCAAGTTCGCCTTCACGAACCGGCACACCTTGAATAGCAGGTTGACAGCATCTTCAAAAGGCTCTCCATCAGCACTGACGCAGGGTTCGAACACGATATCTTCGGCAAGGAAATTCAGTTTACCCACCAGCAGGCGGTACATGCGCTCGATGATTTCGGTTTCGCGCGCGAATGTATCTGCAACGCCCTTCTCGTCTTCGGCAAAGCAGACCAGCGCAAACCCGCGCTTGCGTATTTCCTGCGCCTTCGTGAGGAAAACCTCCTCGCCTTCCGCCAGGCTAATACTGCGCGCGATTCCCTTTCCCGGCGCACATTCCATACCGGCGACAAGCAGGTCCCAACTGCGGGAATCCATCATCACCGGGCACTTCGACAAATTCGCATCCTCGAGCATCTTGCTCATGAAGGCCTGAATCTGCGGGGCCTCCGTATCGTAGGAATCCAGGTTCACGTCCAGGATCTCGGCACCGTAGCCAACCTGCTTGCGCCCGAGCGCAACGGCATCCCCGATGTTCCTTTCGCCAAATACGCGCGCGAACTCGGGAGACTCCTCGCGGTTAAACACGTTCCCTACGCAAATGCAGTTCCCTGCACCCGAAACCGTCATGGGGGCAAGCCCGCTCAACAGCATGTTGTACCGGCGGGCAGGGATGCGGCGCGGACGGCTACCCTTGAGCGCCTTTACCATGAACTTCACCGTATCGGGGGTAGACTCGCTGCCACCACCCACGATGTTCACAAGTCCCGTATCGGCATACCGCCAGATTTCCTTCGCGCGGGTCTTCACGGAATCGCTGTCGTGGGGCTTCATGCCCTCGAGCGAGACATCCACCATCACGCTCATGCGTACCGGGGCACTCTCGATTTCTTTCAGGAGAGTCTGCAGATCGCTAGAATTCTTCCCTGCCGAAAGTCCGATACTGAACACCGGGAAACTGCTTACCCCGTGCTGCAAGGCCCTTGCGGTAAGGCCTGCCTGCTTGTGTCCCGAACCTTCGCACACCTCGCCGGTCACCATGATCGGCACAAGTTCCTGGCGTTCGGTACAAACCTTGTATATGGCGTGCAATGCGGCCTTCACGTTCAACAGGTCACGGAAAGAATCCAGCAGGATTATATCGGCCTTGCCATCCAGCAGTCCACGCGCCACCTCGCTGTATGCATCAACAAGGTCACGGAAGCCGACATCCGCAGAATCGTCCGCAGGCCCGATTGTACCCGCGACATACTTGCGTTCGAGCGTCTGGCCCAGTTTGCCGGTCTTGCACTGCACAATGTCGTCGTTGTATTCGGCAATCGACTCGCAGGCAAGGTTTGTCCCCGTAAGGGCGATATCGTAGGCCATGTTCTCGAGCCTATACTTTCCCTGCGAAATCGGGTTTGCCCTGAAGGTGTTCGTGCGGATGATATCCGCCCCCGCCTCCAGGTAGGCACGGTGTGCCTTCTTCACCAGCTGCGACGCGGTAATGCAGAGGATATCGTCATCGCCCTGCAGGTCTACCGCATGGTCTGCAAACATCTTGCCGCGATAATCCTCTTCCCGCAATTCCTCCGCACCGATAGCAGTCCCCACAGGCCCATCCATGACAAGGATGCGCCCGATGCTCGCCCTCGCGAGTTCCTGGTAGGACTTCGAGAGGTTCATGGGATTATCTCCGCGTATTCGGGACCTCACCCGGGAGCAGTTGTCCCGGGCTCGTGCGCTGGGCATCGCGGCCCTTGAAATTCGGGTTGTATTGCTGGATCTTCGCCTTCTTCACCTCGGACTGCACCTCCATCAGGTGAGTTTCCCAGTCCTTCATCGCGTCGTCAAGTTCGCCACGCGCCTGCAGCATGAGTTCGCGCAACTGCAGCAGTTCCTGCATCTGCTCGCGTTTCATGATCCAGAGTTCCTCTTCCTCGGGCATGCGCTCGATATTAAAAAGCAGGTTCAGGTAGCGTTCTTCCGCTTCCTTGTACGCCTTGTACGTTTCCTTGTACATCATGTAGCGGTCGTCGACCATCGTCTGCTGGGGCGAAGGGTGCGTGGTACAGCCCGCAAGCACCGCCACAAAAGCAGCAGCAAAAACGGCACAGGCTTTGCGGAAGAGACTCGTCATAGGTTACTCCGCAGCCTGGTTGCGCTTGATGTTGAAGAGGCGTTCGTGCGTGATGTTGCTCTTGAAGGTCACGGTATCCTTCGTCACCGGGTGCACCATGTAGTGCGTTCCGACCTTCACCTCACGTTCCTGGCAAGGGATGCCCGTCTCGGGGTCGATCATGATTTCGAACTCGGTGTCGTATTCCGCCCTAAGACCCGTATTGTAGGCCTTGAACTTCTCGGGCACGATATTGCTGTTCACGTGCTGTTCCCAGATGTAGTAGGGGAAGCTTTCCTTCTCGTGCAGGTAAATCTTGTAGTCCAGGCAATGGCGGTGGTCGCGGTTCTCAAAGCCCTTCGTGACCACGGAATCAATCTGGATAAGCGCAAAGTTGAGCCTGCCCTGGTCCTTGAGCATCTGCGTGATGTTCGCCTTTACGGGGACCGTCCCCTTGAGCAGGTGGTCCATTTCCCAGCGGTGCTTCTCGAGGCGGCGCAGGTGCGGCTTGTAATCGGGATTCAGCAGCTGGTTGCGCCAGCGTTCAGGCATCGGGATATGGTGCAACAGCGTGTCATAACCGTCATCGAGCCCGGTCAAGGATACCACCTCGCGGTCAACGGCGGCAAGGTTCACCTCCTTCACGCGCCAGGCAAGTTCCGAGGGCATGAAGTTCTTGAGGTACCCGCGGGAATTGTTCACGCGGTACAGGCGCTGCACCTTGGTGGTATCGCCTGCAGTAGAGTAGTTCAGGTCCACATAGGCAGCGGTAATCGTGCCCATCTGCTCCTCGCCCTTCAGGTCTATCGTCGCGAAGTAACTTTCAGTATAGACTTCCACATCGACAGGCGCTGCCAGCGTATAATTGACGGTAACCTCGGATTCCCCGCAGCCCGAAAGCATCGCAGGGATAGCACAAAGCAGGGTAAGCCCGCCGAATCTGGCCAGGAGTTTATTACAAATCATCGAAAATTCCAATTACTGTTTGTTCTTGATAAGCGTAAGTTCTTTCACAGCAAGGAGGCGGTCCCCCGTCGTAGCCTCGATAACAACCTGGCCCGGCGAATGGTGGCGCGTCAGTTCAGATGCCGTCATGAGGCCGCCGCGCTTGGAGTGGCCCTGCAAGGTATAGACGCTCACCTTCTCGTTCACCTTGGTCTCGTAATGCCAGATTTCCTTGCCCTTGGCCTTTTCCGTCCCTTCGTAGAACGTAATCTTGAGCGTCGGGAAGTCGAAACCCGTACCGTAGCGGAACTGAACAATCATCGGGTCGATGAGTTGAAATTCGCTGGTCGTGTCGGCAACAAGCTGCATCGCCGGATTCCATTCACGTCCGCACACGATGTGCGGATCCTCGGTGGAGCAGGCGGTAAAGAGCCCGCCAAAGGCAACCACGGCAAGCATGGCTATTCTTGCAAGTTTTTTCATTTTTGCCCTTCCTGTAAAATGGCCTAAGCCTACAACAAATTAGCAAAAATGTGCAAGAACAGGCAAATCAGCGGGCCAAAACAAGCATCATTTCGAGGTGAGGCGTCTGCGGATAGAAGGCAAAAGCCTCTGCACGCCGGATTTTAAAGCCTTTTTCGGCAAGGAGGGCCGTATCGCGGGCCAGCGTAACCGGGTGGCAGGACACGTAAATCAGGCGGTTCACCGAAGACGCGACGATGGCGTCGAGGGCCTCTTTCGGGAGGCCCGTGCGTGGCGGGTCCACGATGAGCGTCGCGGGGATATCCACCACATTGCGCGCAAGCCATTCCTCGGCCGGAGCAGAAACATTTTCGATTTTACCGTTTACTGCGCTATCCGTCGTCCCGTTTGTTACAGATAAATTAACTTTCGCATGCTGCAGGCATTTTTCCTCGCGTTCCACGGTCGTCACGCGCTTGAACTTGTCCATGAGCATTGCTGCGAAGAACCCTACCCCGCTGAAGAGGTCAATAAGCCATTCGTCGCTCGATTCTCCGTTTGCAAGGCCTTCATCTACGGCATCGCGCACGGACTTCACCAGCGCGGGCAAAAGCGCGAGGTTGCTCTGGAAGAACACGCTCGCATCGGCCTCGATCTTTTTACCGCAGATTTCGGCGACGCTCACCGCATTCCCGCTAAACTCGCTGGCAGGCATTCCTTCGTAATAGTACGAGATTTCGCCCGCGCCGTTGTCGAAGAGGTTCACTTCCATCTCGCGGCCGGGGCGGAACTTGCCCGCAAAAATCTCGCGAGCCTTGCCCTGCAAAAACTCGTTGAGTGCAGGCGTCAAAACGGGGCAGTTCTTGAACAGCGCGACGCTGTTGCTCTCCTGCTTGCGGAACCCGAAACGCACAATCGGCTTGTCGCCGGCCTGGTCGCAAACCACAACGACGCGGGCGCGGTTGCGGTAGCCCCACGCGGGGCCCGTATGCACCGTGAAGCTCTCGGGCAGCTCGATGCGGGCGATGCGCCGGAAGTTCTCGCGCTCGACCTGCGCCAGGTACTCCGCCTGCTTTTCGCTATCCAAGTGCTGCAGGCTACAGCCGCCGCACTTGCCGTACAGCGGGCAACGCGCTTCCACACGGTCGGGATTAGCCCCTTCCAAAACTTCCACGACATGCCCGCGGGCAAAATCCTTCTTCGTGAACGTCACCGCCACCTTGCAGAGTTCACCCGGCAACGCACCCGCGACAAAGCACACGCGGCCGTCCGCAAGGCGAGCCATACCCTCGCCGCCCTGCACCATCTTCTCGATGCGGACTTCGAACACCTCGCGGGTAATCGCGGGGCGCTTAGGACTCGGCCTGCGCGGCCTTCCCGGCTTGTCAAAACGGCGGAACATAGGCATAAAGATAGAAAAACGGCCCCACGCGGGGGCAAAAAATTATATCTTTCCAGAAAAAAGGAGGAAACACAAATGAAGCATTACGCTTTCTTAATCCCGTCCATTCTGTCTTTTACGCTTCTCGCCGCCTGCGGTGACGACGACAGCAGCTTTGCCCCGCGCGACAGCGATGACTCGTCCTCGTCCATTTGCGACGACTGCGACGACGAATCCTCATCGAGCGAGAAAGGGACTGCCACGAACTCTTCGGATTCCCGCGATGGCAATTCCAGCAGCTCCGGCGACCTTTCCAAGTACGACTTCGTATGGGACACCTTCGCCGAAGCGTTCAACACCACCTGCGACGCGTCCCGCGAAGGCCAGGTCGGCCTCGCCCGCTACGCCGAAGACAGCGAACTCATCTGCACCCACGACGAATACCTCGACAAGTGGGGCTGGCTCTCGCCATCGAGCAGCTCCGAGGCCTCCAGTTCTTCTGCCGCACAGTCGAGTTCCAGCATAAACCTAAGAGTGCCCGAGTGCAAAACCGAGAGCGAAGACAACTGCGTGTACGATTCGCTTACTGACGCACGCGACGGCAAGACATACAAGACCGTAATCATCGGCGAGCAGGAATGGATGGCCGAGAACCTCAACTACGAAGCGGAAAACAGCTACTGCTACAACGATCAAGAAAAAAATTGCAACTCTTTTGGCAGGCTCTACACGTGGGATTCCGCATTGACGATCTGTCCCGAAGGCTGGCACCTCCCGACAGTTGCTGAATTCGACATATTGCTTGCTTCCGTAAGCGGCGGCTCCAAGGCACATAACAAAGCCCACACAATTCTCCTGAACAACAAGTCCAACGACTATGGATTTTCGGCATATACAGGCGGTTTCAGGAATTCTTCAGGAACATATTCCAGAATGGGCGACGATGCAAATTTTTGGAGCGCCACGGAAAATGATGACGACAATGCGTTCAGACTATGCCTAAACTGGCTAAACTCAGCAGCATATCTTTGGGACGCCGAAAAGGAATCGGGCGTTTATGTCCGCTGTCTCAAGGGAAAATCCTCCAAGCAGGATGCGGCAACCGAAGCGACCTACTCCGGAAGCTACGGCCCCCTCACCGACGAACGTGACGGCCAGACCTACAAGACCGTAATAATCGGCAACCAGACCTGGATGGCGGAGAATCTCAAACTTGAAACAGAGAATAGCGTCTGCTACGGCGAGGATCCCGAAAACTGCGAAAAGTTCGGACGTCTTTACCAATGGAGTACGGCAATGGACAGTGCGGGGACATGGAGCAAAAATGGCGCGGGGTGTGGCTATAGAAGCTGGAATTGCAAACCGACATACCCGGTGCGCGGCGTGTGCCCCGAAGGCTGGCACCTGCCTTCCTATACCGAATTCGAAGCCCTTATCGAGACCATTGGCGATAGAACAACCGCCGGAAGGAAGCTCAAATCCAAGACAGACTGGAAAAACGAAAGAAACGGTACGGACGCCTATGGCTTTGCCGCCCTCCCGGCTGGCTACGAAGGATTCTCCCTCGACTCCCTCAACGTTCAGGGCTTCAGCGCAAATTTCTGGAGTTCAACAAAGGATGACGACTACGCATACCACTTGTACATCCTTTATTCCGATGACGATGTCGGGTTGAGCATCGACGGCGTAGGCGACAACCTCTCCGTTCGCTGCGTAAAGGACTAGCCAAGACTAGCGCATTTTTACAGGAGGACAACAAATGACCAAGAGGCTTCTCCCCTTAGCTCTTTTATCTTTCGCGTTCCTCGCCGCCTGCGGTGACGACGATAGCGATTTTATCGCGCGCCCTGATGGCGCAAAGTCTTCGTCGAGCATGGCAAGGAATTATTCCAGTACAACGGAACCTTACACCATCGTAGACCAATTTAACCCCAAGATTTCGTACGGCGAGATGGTTGATGACCGAGACGGTCAGACATACAGGACCGTAAAAATTGGGGACCAAACCTGGATGGCAGAAAACCTGAACTACCGAGACCTGCGCAAAGTATGGGATTATGATTCAAGCAGCTTCTGTTATAACGATTCAGCCATTTATTGCGAAAGATACGGACGTTTTTACCCATGGAGTACAGCCATGGACAGCATTGGGACTTGGAGTACTAACGGCAAAGGTTGTGGAGGAAACGGATGCACTCCGACTTATCCAGTACGAGGCATTTGTCCAAGTGGCTGGCACCTGCCAGACTCGACAGAATGGAGAATCTTGATTAACACAGCGGGTGGAGACTCAATCGCAGGCGAACATTTAAAATCCAGAAGCCCAGATTGGGAAACTCAAGTCAATTATGATGACAAAAAAAGATATGGAGGAAAAGACACTTACGGATTTTCCGCACTTGCTTCTGGCACATATTGGGACATCCGTGTAGGTGTTGCATGCATTCCACGCCTTTCAACGGAAATATGGACATCAACATCTTACTATTCGACAGACGCATACGCCATACATTTGGATATATTCAACAACAACGCGTGGTATTATACCTCCAAAAAAAGATCAAGTAATCCTGTCCGCTGCGTCAAAGACTAGCGCATTTTTACAGGAGGACAACAAATGACCAAGAGGCTTCTCCCCTTAGCTCTTTTATCTTTCGCGTTCCTCGTCGCCTGCGGTGACGACGATAGCAGCTTTGCCCCGCACGACGAGGATTCCTCTTCGTCCATTTGCGAAGACTGCGACGACGAGTCTTCTTCCAGCGGGAAAGAGACTGCAACGAACTCTTCGAGTTCCCGCAACGGCAAGTCGAGCAGCAGCTCCACGAAGTCTTCGTCGAGCGAGAAAGAGAATTCCAGCAGCAGCCAGGCTTTTGTCCCGAACTGGGAAGACGGAGACGACGGCGAGATACGGAGGGACGATTCAACAGGAATCGCCTTCAAGTACGACGCGGAACTAGACCAGTGGGTAAAGGCCCAGACCAATGACACGACGCTGAACCTGCAGGGCTGCACGACCAGGCGCGAAGGCGAAATGCACAAGATAACGTCGCGCAACCAGTACTATATCTGTAAAAAATCAAACTGGGTTCTCCCGTCAACTCTGGTTATCGACACTTACGGAAAAAATTGCACCGAGGCAGAAATCGGCACGTTTATCATCGGGGCCGAGGTAGATACCAACAGCTATTACTGCGCGGCTAGCGGCTGGGTGAGCGTGAAGGGTAGATGGGGCTGGGATGTGCCCAAGGAAGCGCGCCAAAATCAAAATACCGTTTACGGGACAATGACGGACAAGCGCGACGGTCAGGTCTACAAGACGGTAAAAATCGGCGACCAGGTCTGGATGGCGGAAAACCTCAACTACGCCGATAACGAGAAGACCCCAAGTATTAAGGGCAAGTCGTGGTGTTTTGGCAACGACAGTACGAAATGCCTCGTGACAGGGCGCCTGTACACCTGGGCTGCGGCAATCGATTCGGTCGCGCTTGCAAACGATGCCGAAAGCCCAATGGAATGCGGTTTCAACATCGAATGTCTCCTCCTCGAAAAGAAATTGCAGGGAATATGCCCCGATGGCTGGCGCCTGCCCACCCAGACAGATTTCGAGACCCTGTTTGAAGCCGTTGGCGGTACCGCAAATGCGGGGACAGTCCTGAAGACAACGACCGGCTGGTATTACAATTACAAAGACGGGAATGGCACGGATGACTACGGGTTTTCCGGTCTGCCTGCAGGCGGGAGAAGTACAGAGGGACAATTTAGCGAGGACGGCCGGCAGACATGTTTCTGGAGTTCTGTCGGGGATAAAAGTGACGACCGCCGCGCGCAGTGCATGTACCTAGAATATTATGACAAGGAATCGGGCTTATGGAACCCCTACAAGAACTACGGGTACCCCGTCCGCTGCGTACAAGATAAAGACACGGCCCCGTCGTCAAGCAGCGAAGCCTCTTCGTCAAGTAGTTCCACAAAATCCAGTTCTTCCGAAGGCTGGAACTGGAATGTTCCGAAGGAGGCCTACTTCAATCCCGAGATCCATTATGACAGCATCACCGACAAGCGCGATGGCAAGGTCTACAAAATCGTAAAAATCGGCGAACAGGTGTGGATGGCGGAGAACCTCAACTATGCAGACAGCATCAAGACACCAAATCTCAAAGGCAACAACTGGTGTTACGACAACGACTCTGCCAAATGCAATATCACCGGTCGCCTATACTCTTGGGACGCAGCTATAATTGCATGTCCAGAAAACTGGCATTTACCAGATACAAGTGAATTGAGACTACTGTTTGAATCCGTGAATGGATATCAAGGTGCCGGCAGAATTCTCAAATCCCAGTCAGGTTGGGACAACGGCGGAAATGGCATTGATAGCGTTGGTTTCTGTGCCTTGCCCGCCGGGAGTCGTTCTAAGGCGGGAAAATTCGGAACCATCGGCTTATTCAACGAATTTTGGAGTGCGTCCGAATACAGCAACCCAGAAGATGCATTTGCTCTACATTTGGGAGCCAGAATTGAGCAGGCCGGCATTGAGGTCATAAACAAAAATGAGGCGAATCCAATTCGCTGTATCAAGGACTAGCGCTTTTAACCCACGACAGCAACACCTTGTCGGTAAAACACGCCCGCTATCGCATTAATGGTCGAAAGCGGGCATTTTTTGGTGTATTTTTCTATATTTCGCCCGTATTTGCACCATGACGACCATCCTCCTGCCAGATACGCTTACGGCGGCGAACAGCAAAGAACTGCTGAGGAATTGCACAAAGCAACTCCGTAGCGGTGCGCTGTGCCTTGACGGGAGCAACCTTGCAAGCATGGACTACAGCGGCGACGCCTTTTTCGCGCTCCTCGCCGAACTTTCCGAAAAGACGGGCAACGCGCTCACCCTCGCCCACTTCAACGCCGACATCAAGGCGCACCTTTCGGCACTCCGCAAGATGGAGCCTCCCGCAAGGCCCGCGAAGGGCACGAGCAACGTTCTCGAGATGCTCGGCGGCATCGGCTTTGCGGTCATCAAGGAGACCTTCGAGGTCCTGACGCTCCTGTTCATGTCCATCTACTGGACCATCTTCGGGCCGTTCGACAAGGGCAAGATCCACTTTGGCGGTGTCGCCAAGCAGATGTTCAAGCTCGGGAGCGAAGCCATGGGAATATGCTTCCTGATGGTCGCCCTCATCTGCCTTACGATGGCACTCCAGAGTTCCATCATGCTGAACGCAGTAGGCG
>JAEEGK010012440.1_pt1 | contig 19333 bp, 15 predicted proteins | sample 8958771 | NCBI WGS metagenome assembly JAEEGK01 (sample SAMN16246547, study PRJNA631951) | gut metagenome | biome: gut microbiome; feature: rumen; material: SC-attached | host: Bos | place: Iran: Karaj | collected 2018-10
CCTTGAGCGATTCCTTAAGTCCCGGTGAAGTGAAGCCTTCCTGCGCCGCAACCTCTACCTGGTTGATATTGTTCAGGATGTTGTACATGAGAAGCTGAAGGGGATAATAATCCTTGTTCTTCATATACATGAGTGCATCCGAGTAACCGTTCCATCTTCCTACTGCGTAGAAAAGAGCAAGTGTTGCAAGAACCGGCTTTGAAAGAGGTATGTAGATCTTCAAAAGGACCGTGAAGTAGCTGGCACCGTCGATTTCCGCAGATTCCCTGAGCGACTCGGGTATTCCGTAGAAGAAGCTCCTGAGGATGATCATGTTGTAAACGCTCAGACAGCTCGGGATTATCAGAACGAGCGGATTGTCGAGCAGGTTCAGTCTCTGCATCAGCAGGTAGTTGGGGATCGTTCCTGCGTTAAAGAACATCGTGATGGTGATGAGGGCGTTTATTACTTTTCTTCCTTTTAATGCGGGGAAGATAAGCGGGTACGCGCACAGCGTGCTCATCGTAAGGCTCAGGATCGTGCATACTCCGGTAAGTAGAACCGTCCATACGAACGACTTGATGTACTTGGGATCCTTGAGGACTGTTACGTAGGAATCGATGTTGAGTCCCTTGGGTATCAGGTAAACTTCATGCCTTAACAGATAGTCCGTACCGGAAAGCGATCTTGCGAGGAGGTTGACCATCGGCAAAAGACAGATAAGAGCGATCAGCACACAGATGAAAACTATGACCCAGTCTCCTATCTTGGTTTTTAAGGAATGTATCTCTCTGCTTGTTTCTTCCATGACAGCCTCCTACAAAAGTCCGCGCTCGCCCATACGCTTGGAGAACCAGTTGGCAAGCACAAGGAATATAACGTTGATGACGGACTGGAAAAGTCCGACTGCGGTTGTCAGGGAGAACTGAAGCGCCTTGATACCGTATTTGTAAACGAAGGTCGAGATAACCTCCGCATTTTCCATGACAAGGTTGTTCTGGAGAACGAAGGGCCTGTCGAAGTTGGAGCCGAGGACATTACCGAGTGCCAGGATCAGAAGGACCACGATGGTAGGTCTGATACCGGGAAGGGTTATATGCCACATCTTCTGGAACCTGCCCGCACCGTCAACCGATGCTGCTTCGTAAAGCTCAGGTGAGATTCCGGAGATCGCTGCCAGATAGATGATCGAGTTCCATCCGAATGACTGCCAGATTCCGAGTCCTATGTAGGTTGCCACCCATGTGTGTCCTTCATTGAGAAAAGGAATGACATCGTGGCCGAAATACTTGAGCACCATGTTGATCAGTCCGTTATCCGGAGTGAAGAGCTGAAGTGCCAGTCCGTAGATGATGACCCATGAAAGGAAGTGAGGCATGTACGCGATGGTCTGCACGGTCTTTTTGAAGAACTTGAAACGAAGCTCGTTCAAAAGGAGTGCAAAGATGATGGGAACAGGGAAACCTAAGATAATGTCCAGAAGGTTGAGTACAAGTGTGTTCCTGAGCGCGAAAAGGAAGTCCCTGTTTTTGAACGCCTTTATGAAATACTCAAAGCCGTGGTTATCTGCCCAGGGCATCTGAAAGATGTTCTGAACGATGCTGTACTTCTTGAACGCGATCGATACATACGCAGTGGGAATGTATTTGAAGATGATGAAATAAACGATCGGAACAAAAAGAAGCAGATAGAGCTGCCAGTATCTCTTGAAATAGACGAGGTTGGAATTCCTCTTCTGATTTCCGCCGATTTCTGCGGGGATGGGAGTATCGATCTCAGCAGTCTTTATTTCTGACTTCTCGATATCCTTCGTTTTGAGATCCGGCTTTTTGCTTTCGGATTTGTGGCTCACGATAACCTCCTGAAGCATGAAATGCATGGTTTAGAATCTTGAAACAGCAGTACTGAAGCGGGCTGGGTTCTCAATTTTTGCTATTTGCCATACTTGTATACTACTATTTCTTTTAGCAAATAATAGCAGAAAGCCTTGTACAAGTAAACTTTTTATTGTGCAATTTATATATAAAAATGAAGGGGATATTTTGTGAAATATGTTAGAATTCTAATATGTCAATATATTAAGCTAAGAAAAAGAGGAACCCGGGTGGGTTCCTCTTCTGTAAGTTAATATATTCCGTGTTTTATGACCTCATCCTTCTTTTACATTGGGGAGGGGAAAAGGAATTACATTATCAGGTTCATTAAGCATTGCATACCACAGTGTAAGTTTTTGCTGCATATTCATCCAGCTTTCAACGGATGTACCTGTCGCCTTGCTGATCCTCAACGCCATTTCCGGACTGAGTGCCGCTTTTTCATTTACAAATTCGGACAGTGCCTTCCTACTGACTCCAAGCAAACGTGCCGCTTCTGTAACTGAAAGACTTCTGGGCTTCATCACATCCTCAAGAAATACACTTCCCGGATGAGTCGGTTTTCTTTTCATAAGACCTGTCCTCCTTTCTAAAGTAGCATTCGATTAAACCTTTATGAGCATATGATTTAATCATAGTAATTGTAACCCGTAACGTTACGCGTGTCAACAGTTGCAAAGTGATAAGTAATGCCGGATAAACGGCAATGATGCAGGAGAATTTGGTGATCACCGCGGAGCCTGCACAGCGGTGCTACACATAGATAAGATACGGGCGGAAATATATCGAAAAGATTCTTTTCCTTTGAATTCCCGTGAATGAACAATAGCATTTCAAGAAGAAAAATGCCACAGAAAGAGAAGCCCGGGGGCTCCTCTTCCGCTGCATTAATGTTTGGATTATTTTGGTTGCTCCGACAGATAGCTCATAAGCATCTTTTGGACCGGAGTCAGAATACCGGACTTTTCGGCTATTGTGAAAATATCGGTGACTACCTCATCGAAGATTCCTAGTCTGATCATGTCGTCTTTGTATTGTGAGACCATCTTGCATCTCGTCTCATAATATGCACCGACATTCCTGGATACTCCTGCATCCGAAGGATAAGTGTCGATAAGAATATCATCTATATATCCGATCTTATACTTCTCGGAAAATCTTATCGCGAATTCCCAATCCTCAAGGCATCTGAGTGAAAGATCGAAGCCTCCTGCTTCATCAAAGCATTTCTTTCTGATGAACATTACGGGCGTGCCTATCGTGTTTCTTCTGAGAAGCCAGGGAAAAACATCCCCCTCCAGGTCACCTGATACCGATTCATTCGGAAATGCATATGAACCATCACGAGCATTCACTCTCATTTTTCCGTAAACAAGACCGATATCCGGATTGTCATCCATATACTTTATCTGTTTTTCAAGTTTGTCAGGAAGCCACAGATCATCGCTGTCGTGAAAAGCAATGTACTCAGTTTCAGCAAGGCGAGCACCTTCGTTTCTTGCACCGCCGGCACCCATGTTTTCTGATAATCTGTGATAGACTATCCTTTCATCGCCGATATTCCCAATAACCTCTTCCGTATTATCCTTGGAACAGTCATCAACCACGATCAGCGTGAAATCTTCATACGTCTGACCAAGTACGCTCCTGATGGAATTTTCAATTATGTCCGCCCTGTTATAGGTCGGAATGATAACTGTTACTTTACTCATATGAAAATTATATCATTTATTAAATATCATACCAAGCGATCTATAAGAGCTTCCTGAAGAACTCTTGATACATTGATATGTTCTTCATTGGCTTTTTATTCTGCCAGTTGATTCGATTCCTATCCCGGAAGGCCTCGAAAGAATAATACAATCAAATACAGAGTGATGCCACAAAAAGCATAAAATGCTATAATCATATATAACTTAAAGAATCACAAACATAGTTACAAATCTAAGACCTTTAATCCTTCAGGATCACATTTATTTTTTCCATATTTCATGATTAATTCATACGAGGTGTTGCTCAATGAACCAAAAGTCTATTGCGTTTCTACAAGAACTACTGGTTTTTCATGAAAAAAAGGATAATAATCCTTCAACAATAAATAAAATACGCGATTCTTACTATGATCTTTCTGCTCCGGAGCGAAAAGAAATCATCGCTACATTATGTAATCTAGGCAACCAATATACTCTGCTTTCGTCTCTGTCTTTATTACTATGTAACAAAGAAGATGATTGTTATTTACTGGGATTACTGATGAAAAATGTCATCATATCTGACCTTGAGCCCAATGAATTACTTAAATACTTTATCCAGTGTAGATATTTGGTGTTTCAATTTTTTCCGGAATTACGCAATGATCTTATCAGCATTTACAAGAAAATGTATGATGAAAGCATACCTTATTTTTCCGGATCATGGAATTACATTGAATACAAAAGCAGGCATAAGAACAAAATATTGATCCTCACTAACCAGTTGCTCAGCGAACGTCACGCGCCCACTCAATTAATCATCAATCAATGGTTTTATTTAACACAACTCGGATACAACGTCGAAATTATGGTTGTTAGCGAAAATCACATAGAAAAACCAAAACTATGGAACGCTTTCTCCATCAGGATGATGAACCCAATTGAACAAAAATGTCGCTTTTCTAAAACATATTACGAAAAAGAAATAGATGGATATAATCTATTTTTGGAATCATCAAATTATAAAAATACATTAATCGAAGCTGTGGCACTGATTCGTGAATACAATCCCGAATTTATTCTTTCCATGGGCGATATGTCAATAGTTGCAGATATCGTCGCAAAATTCACTACCGTAGTTGTTTCGAATTTTTCTAAAGATTTTCCAATCACAATGTCCAAATTTGTGATTTTCAATAATACATCCAATGAAAACATAAAAAATACAGAAAAATGCATTTTTCAATATCAATATGCACCTATACTCATCCCTAAGGAAATAGGTAATTCAGACTTAATTGAAAGATTAAGCCAAGAAAATAGATTCAAAATACTCATTGTTGGAAATCGACTGGATTCCGAAATAGAAATAGGATTCGAAAACCAACTTAACAAGCTAATTGATGAATGTCCAAATATTCTATATATTATAGTCGGTGAATGTGAACAATTTGAAAATCGAATTATACAGTCTTCATATTCAGAGCAATACATCTTCGTAGGTTTCACAAATAACCTGCCCGGAATTACACGAGAATGTGATATATACCTAAATCCGCCGCGTTCCGGCGGAGGATTTAGTTCCAGGATTGCACTCAGTTATGGTTTGCCTGTTATTACTTTAGGAGAATGTGACGTCTCCTCTTGGGCAGGACCGGATTTTATATGCAACGATATTCAATCACTATTCGATGAAATCAAGAAATGTTATGATAGCATAAACTATAAATCCAGCAAATCACAATTGGCCATTGAAAGATGGAACCACATTTCTTCCACCGAGAATGAAGGAATAAAAAACACTAAAGAGTTCGTAAATCATTTAACCTATTACATAAAAATATATGAAGATTCTATACTACTATTGGAATGAAAACTGTAAAGATGACTGTGTTGAAGCATTCTCCAAACTAAACCATCAAGTATACGTTTGGAGCCATGAATTTGAAAGTTATACCAAAGATGCTAAGTTTCTGACAGATGCAAGCAGAAAAATCACTGAAGGGTTTGACTGCATCTTTTCGTTTAATTATTTCCCTCTTTTGTCAGATGCTGCTCAGAATGCGCATATTCCATATATCCTGGGTATACGATTCGCCTCACTATACATTGGAAGCCAAGAACCTTAATAATCCCTGTAACCATGTATTCATATTTGATTTTGCTCTTTGCGACAGATACTCTGCACAGGGAATCACGACGGTAGATTATATGCCCCTTCCTGTCAACATATCCAGGCTTGCTAAACAGCTGACAGACATCAGAAGAACATCCCCTTTTCCTTACAAGCATGATATCACTTTTATAGGTTCACTTTACAAAGATGAATATAACTTCTTCGAACAGATAAAATATCTGCCCGATCAACTAAAAGGATTTATAGATGGGATCATAGAAGCACAAGCACGTGTCTATGGACTGGACTTTGCCTCCTGCCTCTTTGATGCAGAAAAATGCAGAGAAATGGCTCAATATGTAAAGATTGGTCTGGGAGAAGACTACAATGATGCCAGAGACTAGATTTTCCGAAATATGATAAGAAAACAGGTCACCGTAAATGAAAGAGAAACTCTTCTGAAAGCTCTCGGTGAAAGATTCCATCTTGATCTTTATTCAAGTTCCAAACCGAATGGAATAAAAGCCGATTACTTCGGAACAGCTGACTATATAAATGAAATGCCCGGAATATTTGCCACTAGCAAGATCAATATCAACATTTCACTTCGCAACATACTTACCGGCATTCCGTTACGTGTTGTCGATATACTCGGTGCAGGCGGTTTCTGTCTGAGCAATTACCAGGCTGAGCTTTCAGAGTATTTTGAAAACGGGAGAGAACTCGTATGGTTTGAAAGCCACGATGATATGATGGAAAAAGCGGAATACTTCCTGAATCATGTGGACGAACGCGAAAAGATTGCCGCCACCGGACTTGAAGCCGCAATAAATCTTTTCTCTTATGATGTACTGCTGCCAAAAGTTTTGGAAAGAATCTGACCTTGAAATACAGTGTTGCCTACTACTTAACGAATAATCATAAGGATACTTTTTCAGTTGCAGCATATTATTTCAGCAGTATTCCCAAACTTTTCCCTGCAATAATCTCCAATAAGACTGAATCGAGACATTATTATCATTTTTTCCGGAATGCCATCAGAAATACATTCAAGGAAAAACTTGTAGTATTTTATGTCAGGCATCCCTTTCGGAAACTGTAAATACATATATGACCTGTTCCCCACAATTACGTTATCGACCAATTCTAATGATTTGTTATAGCGTGGCTCAATCCGGTCTCGCATCACAATCGGCTCACCGCCCAATTTCTCGGCGGTATTCACAATCAGTACCTTTCGATTTATGTCATTCTCAGCTTTTGCGATATCCAGAACCTTTCTAGAATTGGGATCATTTTCACCTATGAACTCGTCCGTAAAAATATAAGTTTGACCCTTAGCTTTTTTTTCTCTCGGGAGCTCATCTGGGTTCAGTTCATTTTTGAACAGTTCGTATATAGACTTGTACGCTCCTCTTTTTGCTGCCTCAACGCTCGGATCCGAGCTCACTTTCGCAGATTCGATTTTCGATATGATCTGCCAAAAGATATGGTATTTTTCCCGCCAGCCCAATAACAAACTATCTTGTTTAAGGTTATCAAACAACCCGACAATGGAATCTGCGTCCGAAGAAACCGTCAGATCTTCCCACCACTTTCCGCAAAAAGTTCCTTTAAGGTACGCACCGTGAAGTGATCTGTTTATTACTTCCACGCCTTGATAATTAGATATCTGATCCTCAATCAATCTTTTGTATTCATAGAATTTTATCGAAGTAGGAATAATCTTATCATCAACCGATACCACTTTTTCCTCATCAACATTCCACTTTCCCACCTCATGGCCTACCCCATCTGCATATGTCACTGCATCCGGATAAGCAAGATCGGCCCCAATCAGATGGATTTTTTTAGCTCCCATTCTGTATGCCAGCTCGATGGCCATACTTGTCACCGTACCACCGATCTTCCATATATCACCTACAACTTTTTCTTTTCCTGCTGTCGTAGCTGTTATTGCTGAAAAAATATAATATCTGGGTCCCTTATACATCTCTACAAACGAATGATTTGCAACGCAATCTGAGACTAATGGGATATTTTTCGTGAAATCCTCAATGCCTTCTATATGTGGAATCAACGAATCAAGAGGATCGCAAACCGTACATACATCAGGCAGGATATCATTACAGCTAAACCACTTCAAGGATGCATTTATAGCACAGATGGTTCTCTTGCCGACACTTTCCCTAATGAAATCAACATTGTCATTAAGCGAAGGTCCTGCTCCGACTACCACCCATTCATCTTTGAACGATTCTTTATTCAGATCGGTCAAAAATTTGTGATCCAGCCGGATATTTGAGCTATAATTCTTTCTCCATCTCCCTCCGCAAGCCCTCTCGGTCACCTCATTGGAAATCTGAACCCTAAAATAATCAGCATATTTTCCCTGGTAATTGGCATAATCCCAGTGATAAATAGTTCGAACAGTCTTTTCGCCGGGTATATTCTTTTGATACTGTTCAAGAATATTTTCCGTATCATCTCCCGTAATAATATGTATCTTGTTTTCGGGAATAAAACTTAAAACGCCATATAGTTCGGCGTATTCACTCAGTTCCTTATCCACCTCAAATATGTATATATCCGCCTCACCTTCGGACATTCTCCAAAGCTGATAAGCAAGATATCCCAATCCGCCGCCAAGAATAAAATAATTATCTGCTTTAAGGTCAAATATGCTTTTTGCATACAGAAAGCTCTCCCACATCGGATCAGAAGGGCTGTGCAGATAGCCAAGATTATTATGCTTTATGGTAATGAAACCTGTCAGCGAACTTTCCAAAGTCCACTTACCGTCATCAACTTCAATTCCGGTGAACTTTTTAAGATATTCAGTAACTTTAGGTACCACTTCCGTATCTATAGCAGCTGAAAATGTATGCCAGTCGGAAAAGTTCGCCTGAGCCTTCTGTGCTCCGTCCAATAGTTCGGACGCCTTTTTGATATCTGATTCCCTCAGATCAAACAGTATTTTCTCGATATGAGACGCTGCTTCATTCCACAGATCTCTACGGTTATATGTATGCCTGATACTGGAATAATAAGAAGCTTCTTTGATCAATTCCAATGTCATTGCCTTTTCGTATATATCCACCAGAAAATCTTCAAGCATACCGCACCTCACTTTAAGGTTTCAAACAAAAAACTACGTATAAAGTATATCATATTACAATAAGATAAAGGATATCATCAGACCTGTTCAGATGATATAATCATACACATAGAACATATTCATATTCAAAATTGAAAGAAATAAATGAGAATCCTGTATTATTACTGGAAAGAAAACAGCAAAGATGACTGTGTGGAAGCATTTACCAGGCTCGGACATAAGGTAATCGTCTGGAGTCATGAGTTTGCAAGCTACACAAAGGATTATATTTTCCTCGATGATATCCGCAAAAAGATATCATCTGAAGGAGCCGACTGCATATTCTCTTTCAATTATTTTCCTCTTCTTTCAGATGCCGCACAGGATGCCGGCATACCTTACATCTCATGGGTATACGATTCGCCCCATTATACACTTGAAGCTAAAAATCTAAATAACCCATGCAATCATGTATTTATCTTTGATTTCGCTCTTTGTGACAGATACTGCGCACAGGGAATAACAACCGTTGACTATATGCCCCTCCCAGTCAACACAGCCAGACTGAATAAGCAGCTTTTGCAAATCCGAAGCACTTCACCTACATTTTATAAACACGACATAACATTCCTCGGTTCGTTATATAGGGATGAATATAATTTCTATGATCAGATAAACTTTCTGCCCGATCACCTCAAAGGTTTTATTGACGGAATCATTGAAGCCCAGCAGCATATCTACGGGCTGGATCTTCCTTCAAGCCTTTTTAACGCGCAGAAATGTGAGGAAATGGGGAAATATGTAAAGATCGGTCTCGGCGATGATTACAACAACGCAAGAGACGAGATCTTCCGCAATATGATAAGAAAGCAGATCACGGTAAAAGAAAGAGAATCCCTCCTTAAAGCACTCGGAGATAAATTCAACTTAGATCTTTATTCAAAAAGCAAGCCCGAGGGAATTAAGGCTAAACATCTCGGAACTGCAGACTATATAAAGGAAATGCCCGAAGTATTTGCAACGAGTAAGATAAATATCAACATCTCACTACGTAGTATACTTACAGGCATTCCTTTACGTGTAATCGATATTCTTGGCGCAGGCGGGTTTTGCCTGACCAATTATCAAGTCGAGCTTTCAGAGTACTTTGAAAACGGTCGTGAACTGGTATGGTTCGATAGTCCCGATGACCTGATAGATAAAACAGAGTACTACCTTACTCATGATGATGCGCGCGAGCAGATAGCGACAAACGGACACGACGCAGCAGAAAGGCTGTTCTCTTACGATGTATTGCTGCCAAAGATACTTGCTCAGAAATATTGAATTATCTTATCAATATTCCGTAATAAGACCAATAATATGTACTATCCTTCACAATCAACGGAAAGGACAATATTATGAAAATACTTGCTGTAATCCCTGCAAGAGCCGGATCAAAGGGAATTCCCAACAAAAACATCCGCATCATAGGCGGACATCCACTGATCTACTATTCAATCAAGAACGCACTTTCATCCGAATTGATCACAGATATAGTGGTCACGACCGATTCGCAGGAAGTTAAGATTATCGCCGACCAGATGGGTATTGCTGTTCACTGGCGTGATGAAAGGCTTTGTGGAGATGCAGTAACGCTGGATGCGGTTATTGATGACGCGGTGGACAGAGAAATCGATTGGGATTACATCGTAACAATGCAGCCCACATCTCCCACTTTGTCCGTCAGCACCTTAGATAACGCTATCCGTTACGCTATAGACAATGATCTGGATACACTTATCTCCGCAATCAATGCCCCTCATCTGTCCTGGGGCGAAAAAGAAGGAAAGAAAGTTCCCAACTATACGGAAAGACTTAACAGGCAGTATCTCCCGCCTTGCTATATGGAAACCGGAGCTTTCGTGATCTCCAAGGCTTCCGTTGTGACTCCCAATACACGTATAGGAAGTAAAGTCGACGTATTTGAAGTTCCCGAGAACGAAGCCCAGGATGTGGATACTTTCTCGGACCTTCAGGCCGTAGCTTCCATTCTGAACAGGCAGAAAATCGCTATATATGTCAACGGGAACAATACACGCGGAATCGGACATATTTACAGAGCACTTGAATTGGCTGATGAGTTTTTCAGCAAACCCGACATTTATTATGATTCCAACCAGACAGATCCCATCGTTTTCGGTAAAACAACACATAACCTTATACCTGTGAACGGCATTGCCGAATTGTTTGACATATGTAAAAAGGAACAATACAACATATTCATCAATGATATACTGACCACTTCGATTGATTATATGATTGGTCTGCGCACTGTACTTCCCGATGCAAAGATAATCAATTTCGAGGATGACGGTGAGGGACAGATAAAGGCTGATCTTGTCATCAACGCACTCCTCAGCGAAAATGATCTTCCCCAGGTAAAAGCGGGAGAACAGTATTACATCTCCGGAAAAACATTTATGTTCTATGAACCGATTCAGATCAAGGAAAAGGTTGAGAAGGTTTTCATATGTTTCGGCGGCTCGGATCCGCAGGATTATTCCGGACGACTTCTTAAGATGATCACAAAGCCCGAATACAATGATTACCGTTTTGTCATTGCCCTCGGAAGAGCAAAAAAAGACGTAAATGAATTGATGGAATATAATCAATATGAAAATATTGAAGTTCTCTATGACGTGCCGAATATGCCGGAGTTGATGACAAGTTGCGATGTTGCCATTACCTCCAGAGGCAGGACGGGTTATGAACTTGCTCTTCTGGGCATACCATCTATCGCAATGGCTCAGAATGAACGTGAAGAAAAACATGGTTTTGTAAGTAATGAGAACGGCTTCACCTACATCGGACTTAATCCGGATGATGAAATAATCGAAAGCAACCTGAAAATGTACCTTTCACTATCTCAGACTGCAAGACAGCACTTCCAAAGCAAACTGCTGGATCACGACCTCCGCGGCGGAAGGAAAAGAGTGATGGGACTGATCAACAATTTATAACCGGGGATATAAAAATGAGAAACTCTAAACCATATCTGATAGCAGAAATAGGCGTAAACTTCTATGACACAGCCCGTGTGGAGGGAATCAGTCCCCTAGAGGCCGCAAAATTGTATATTGATAAGGTCGCAGAATCAGGGATTGACTGCGCCAAGTTCCAGTCATACAAAGCAGGCACAATTGTTTCCAAAAATTCTCCCGCATATTGGGATACCACAAAAGAACCCACCAAGACACAGTATGAGCTATTCCAAAAGCATGATAGTTTCGGCGAGGCGGAATATAGGGAATTAAGTGATTATGCACACTCAAAAGGAATAGATTTCACTTCCACCCCCTTTGATTATGCATCTGCAGATTATCTGGAAGACATGGTCGATTTTTATAAGATCAGTTCATCAGATCTTTCCAATCTTCCGTTCATAAGGCATATCGGTGCCAAGGGAAAACCGGTTATCCTGTCTGTAGGAGCTTCATACTTATCCGAAGTAGATGAAGCAGTCAGAGCACTCAAAGAAAGCGGATGCAGTGATATCACCATACTGCACTGTGTTCTCTCATACCCTACAGCTCCCAAGGATGCCAATCTAAGGATCATTGAAACCCTTAAGAAAGATTTTCCGGATGTGGAAGTCGGTTTCAGCGATCATGTAGCTCCCGATGAAACCATGATGACACTGGCTACCGCATATATGCTCGGTGCCAGTGTTATAGAAAAGCATTTCACTTTAGATAAAACCCTTCCGGGAAATGATCACTATCATGCAGGTGATCCAGAGGATTTCGTAAAAGCCATTAAAAATTTCCGCCTGATAGATACCGTTCTTGGAAGCGGGGAGAAAACCGTTCTGGAGTGTGAACTGATTCCCAGAAGAGAAGCCAGACGTTCGCTTGTATTAACAAGAGATTTGAAAGCAGGCGAAATCATACAAAAAGATGATATCATGCCCAAACGCCCGGGAACCGGTATTTCACCCATTTATACAGATATTGTTATCGGACGTAAAGTAACCAAAGACCTGGAGGAAGATACAATCCTCACTTGGGACATGGTGTGAAACCAATAAGCTTGAAAACCTCATTGCAGATATAGTCGGAAGCAGTCATTCCGTTTGTTTTCACATAATCAAATATCTCTCGGAATACCTTCTCACGCTTCGCCTTCATTTCGTCATTTCCGTCTATGACTACATTCTGTATAAACTTTTCAATCTCAATGTAGTTATCTCCGGGCGTCTTATAATATGCCTCAACAACCTTCTTTCCAAGCTCCAGGAAACACTGCTCGGATCTGGTGAGATACAGCAGCGGTTTACCCGTGTAAAGGTATTCTCCCAAAAATGAACCGCTATCCATGATCATGGCATCGGACGTTTTGAACGCATGAAGATAATTCGCTTCCTGGACTACCTTGGCATTGGGTAAATTATCCCACTTTGCAATATATTCATCGAATTCTTCATACGACTTGAAAAAATTACTCTGTACGGATGATGCCCTGAGATTGGGATGTGGTTTAAAAATAAATGAAACTCTGTCTTTATACTTTTCCGCAAGATAAAGCCAAAACCAAGCATTTTTCTTAAAAGTCGAAAGCAAGAGAATTCCCTCGTCATAAACAGTATAATGAGGGGCAATGATTATCTTTTTAACTTCAGAAGGATTTTTCCCTTCGGGTATCTTCCATATTTTCCGGATCTCTTCTTCACTCACATCATCCGCATTGTAAAAGTAATCCATCTTGGCATATCCTGAATACCTTACGTTTTTTCCTCCCAAGAACTGATATTTCTTATATCCTTCGAGATTATATGTCGACTCGCAATATACCCTCCAGATTGAGTTAAAAATCTCTTTATTGTAAATGGCCTGAATCCCAAAGGAACCGTCATTATTGTCCATCATATACATGCCATACTGGATATATCCGACCAGACATCTGAGTGGGAGCTTGCAATACCACTGTATACCCGGAAGGCTCATAAACCAGGAAGATAACTGGTAAAGGACATCGGGATATCCTCCCAGCTTCTCCCAGTCATACAGGACCAATGTATTAAGATCTATACCTTCGGTTACATTGTAGCCGTTATCCTTAAACCACCCGAGAGTCTTTTTATAGGAATCCAGAATACTTTCTTTATCCCTGTCTGACAGCGGAGAAACAATGATCCTTGTATTTACATTCGGTGTATTGTCAAATTTCCTATACACCTCCTCTGCGGGCCACTGGGCAGCGGAATAACTCTGAAATGCAATGTTGATGGTCTCACCGTTTTGAGCTTTTTGGGATATGTATTTTTCGGCAGATGCTATAGCAAGATCGTATAGCTGGGCATACAGCTCCTCCGCACCGTCCAGGGAATCCCTCAGAAGATACAACCCCAAAAGATGCTCCCACGTATACTTATCAGGGATTATCTCCTTAGAAAACTCACCGTTATCAATTCCATCGAGTAATTCATTTACCTTTTTTGAAAAGTAATCGGTCAACTCTTTATTCATCTTTCACACTCCATAGATATAAAGCACCATCTGTAACATAATAATATCATACATAGAAAGGAAACAGTGATGATTGATAAAGATTTTTGCATGAGTTCATACCTGTAAAATGCCGTTCATAGATCACTATGAGATATTGAAAAGGCTGAACCTATTGACTTAAAACGTGTCAGAAACGGCGAACATATGCCCTTGAAAAATTCATGGAAATAAATGATCTTTATACCTTCCTCAGCAAACTTGTCACAAAATCCTTTAGCATTTTTTAAAAGAGTCATATTCCCGATATGAAAAAGATCTAATACACCAGCAGTATAACCAATGATCATACTATGCTCCCTTCATAAAAATGTATAATAGACAAACCATATGATTTCTATCGAAATACCGTTCAGAAAAGAGAAATATCGTGATACACTTAACTATATTGAATATCACTCATAAGTAGCGGGATACAAAATATGAAAATCTTATATATGGACTGGAAAAGTTTCTGCACCGAAGATTTAATACCGGCATTCGAAAATAACGGATGCAAGGTTATTCGCGTCCCATTTACCAAAGAGCTCGGACAAAAAGGTGATGAATATGCCGAAATGCTACGCACCCTGATCAAAACCGAGCAGCCCGATTTTGTATTTTCATTTAATTTTTTTCCATTAGTATCAAATGCTTGCAATTCCGAAAAATGTCTCTATGTTTCCTGGGTTTATGACAGTCCCCAGCTCTCACTTTGCAGTGACGCCGCATATAATAATTGCAATCTGATTTTTCTATTTGACGAAGAACAATTTCTGTATTTTTCCGGCAAAAATAATCATAACGTAAGATTCCTTCCGATGGCAGCCAACCCCAATCGCATCAGTCAGATACCTTACACGGAAGAGATTGTGAATAGGTATTCATCTGAAATATCGTTTGTAGGATCACTATATTCCGAAAAAAAACACAGAATGTATGAAAGGCTTGATAATGCCGATCCATACATAAAAGGCTACCTTGAAGGAATTATAAAAGCACAGAAACTTGTCTACGGAGATAATTTCATTGAAAAAACGCTGACCAAAGAAATCATCAACGAAATGGCAAAATTATACCCCATGGACACTAAACATGGAGGAAGTGAATCCCCTGCCTGGCTATATTCTGAATTTATACTGAGTAGACAAGTTACGGCAGAAGAACGTGCAGAAATATTAAGTTCATTGTCCGAAACACATAAGGTCAAACTATATACATATGATGATACTTGGGCAGCCGGTAAAGTGATCAACTGCGGTCCTGTCGATTATTACAACGATGCCCCCTATGTATTTCGTTTTTCCGACATTAATCTGAACATCACTCTCCGAAGTATTAAGAGCGGAATTCCATTACGTGCTTTTGACATTATGGCGGCAGGCGGTTTTCTCATCACTTCGTTTACTTCGGATTTTTTGAAATACTTTGTCCCGGATGAAGATTTCGTCTTTTATGAAAGCATCAACGATCTGTTAGAGAAATGTGACTATTACCTAACTCACACAGAGGAACGAATAAAGATAGCTGAAAACGGATACAAAAAAATGTGTGACAAGCACACATTTGATCACAGAGTTCAGCATATTCTCAGCTTCTTATAAAATTATCCGTTCGAAGCATTTCAAAAGAGGAGACCTTTCGGTCTCCTCTTTCTGCGCGTGAACTGTTTAACTTGGATAATGTTCTGCAGTACCGGTTATTAGCCGAGAAGGCTGAGAACACCCTGGTTGGACTGGTTAGCCTGAGCCAGCATTGCCTGACCTGCCTGCTGGAGAATGTTCTGGTTAGAGAACTTAACCATTTCGGTTGCCATATCGGTATCACGGATACGGCTCTCAGCTGCTGTAGTATTCTCAACTACGTTGTCAAGGTTTGCGATGGTGTGCTCAAGTCTGTTCTGAACGGCACCGAGATCAGCTCTCTGTGCACTTACAGTTTCCATAGCGTCCTTAATCTTGGTTATGGTTGTCTGAGCATTGGTGTGGGTTGTAACATCAATACCAGAATCGATCTGGAGAGTGCTTGCATCCATTCCGCCGATTGAAAGGGTGATGGTCTGAGACGCATCAGCCTCTGATCCAACCTGCAGCTTCTTTCCGGTGAATGTTCCGTCAAGGAGACACTGCTCGTTGAAAGTGGTGGTGTTTGCAACTCTGTCGATCTCGCTTACAAGAGCGTCAAGCTCCTTCTGGATATAACCTCTGTCAGTGCTCATGTTGGTGTCGTTTGCAGCCTGAACTGCAAGCTCGTTCATTCTCTGAAGCATATCGTGTACTTCATTGAGAGCGCCTTCAGCGGTCTGTACTGCGGAAATGCCGTCCTGTGCGTTGGTAGATGCCTGGGTAAGTCCTCTTACCTGACGTCTCATCTTCTCGGAGATTGCGAGACCTGCTGCATTATCTGCTGCACGGTTGATCTTGTATCCGGAAGAAAGCTTCTCAGTTGATCTTGAAAGAGTTCCCTGAGTAAGACCAAGCATTCTGTTAGAGTTCATTGCTGTAATGTTGTGCTGTACTACCATAATATTTCCTCCTTGAAATTGTGTAGTGCCGCTTCCCTGCGGCGGTTAATGGTTTTTCGGCTATTTGAAGGTTCGGATCCGCGCTCATCCGAGCTTTCCTGTTGCCTTACATTCATTATATCGGACTGTTTAAAGAAAACTTTAGTCCAAACTTCAATATCACTAGTTATTTATTCTTTCGACCGGAATATTTAATGTAAGGGCACAATAATCGGACAGAAGGCTGTACTGTGAAATTATACACATTTTTCCCGGCTTTTTACGGGACAATGTGTCAATAAAATACTTATAATATTCTACATTTGGCATTCCGTAAGAAAACTGAAAATATGAAAAAATGTGATTATGATAACCCACAGTTGTTGCTTTCTTCATAGATTCATTATATTTCACAGAAACCGCATTACAGATTGGAACAGCATTACCTCCAAGCTTTTCGGAAGTGTTTATTATCAATACTTTTCTGTTGTTTTGTGCCTCCGATTCCGCCGTTTTCAGCACCTTCTGTGTCTGCTCATCGTCCTCATTCCAAAATTCGTCAGTTATAATATAAGATAACTTTTCATCCGTCACTGCATCCGATTGTACATCGCCTTCGAGTTCTCTCTTAAATTCATCAAATATTACCTTATATGCTTCGGTAATCGCAGCCTGCTCCCGATCACCGGAAGTGATACCATTGGATTCCAATACATATACCGCCTGTTGGAAAATATAGTATTTTTCCCTCCACCCAAGGATCAAACTGTCTTTTTTCAATTCTTCGAAATAACTGATATATTCTTCCGATGAGCCGGTTTCAGGCAAATTCTCCCACCATTTCCCGCAAAATGTTCCTTTGATATATGCTCCGTGCAGTGATCGGTTGATCACCGTACAATCCGGATGATCGGCAATCTGATCTTCTATCTGTAATATATATTCGGAAAAGACCTTGGAAGTAGGAACCCATGTATCGTCAACAGATATTACCTTCTTATCTTCCGCATCCCAGTGTCCAACTTTTTTTCCAACTCCTTCGGCATATGTGGTTCTTCCGGGATATGAAAGATCAGTTCCGATAAGGAAAAGCTTTTTTGCACCCATTCTTAAAGCCGCCTCAATAGCCATACTCGTGACAGTTCCGCCAAAAGACCATACATCGGACTTTTCAAACTCTTCGTCTATAATCAGTGAAGCTGACTCTGACGGAATATAATATCTTGGGCCTTCATATAATTCCATATAATTATGATTTGTGATAAAATCCGCGATCAATGGAATACTGCGGCTAAATTCAGCGCAGGTCTCAATGTGGGCAACCAAAGGCTTCATTGCATCGCATGCAAAACAGATATCAGGTTTAACATTATGTAAAGAAAACCATTTCAGTGACGTATTCACCGCACAGATTGTTCTTTTTCCGACGCTTTCTTCGATAAACTGCACATTATCGTTCAACGAAGGTCCGGCTGCAACCACAACCCATTCATCCTTCAGATTGTCGGAATCAAATTCGGAAAAAGAAAAATGCTTTAACGATCTGTTGATCGCATAATTTCTTTTCCATACCTGATCAAATACCCTGGAAGTGTACTCTGAACTGCGTGTGGTTTCGATATATCTGGAGTACGGACCGGTATAGTCCTCCTGATTCCAATAAAATATAGTTCTTTTTATCCTGACATCCGCAATTTCTTCGAAATATTTCTCAATGACTATATCCTTGTTATCATTCCTGATCACATGAATATGATCTTCATCGATCCAGCTTAGCACACCATAGAGATATGAATAATCCGCTATATTGTCATCAATCTCATAAATATATATATCAGCTTCTTTATCGGACAATCTCCAAAGCTGATATGCCAGATATCCCAGGCCGCCACCCAGTAAATTATATCTGGTAATAAATGGATCATATATATTCTGTGCATATAAGAAATTTTCCCACATTGGATCCGAACAGCTGTGTATAAACATTCCGTTCTTATCCTTCAATGTAAGAAAACCCGTTTCAGAACTTAATATTCTTCGAAAACCGTCATCTACATCTATTCCCCCGTTTTTCATTAGATATTTCGACACTTTCGGAATAACATCCTTATCAAGTATTGATGAAAAACCGGAAAGATCATTAAAACAGTCTTTTGCTCTGCGGATACTTTCGAATAGTTCCAATGCCTGCTTTTCATCAGTCTTTCGCAGATTCTCGATCATTTTCCCCAGAGACTCAACTGCCTGATTCCATATTTCAAGGCTTCTGTAGGGCTGTCTGATCTTGGAATAATAGGATGTCTCTTTCAACAATTCCAGCGCAAAAGCTTTATCATATATATCCTTCAAAAAATCTTCGAGCATGTTAACCCCCTCCGAAAAACAACAGGAAAATATTTATAATATTATATCACATGAGAAAATGTGTATATTCGAACAATTCAAAAGAGGAGACCTTTCGGTCTCCTCTTTCTGCGCGTGAACTGTTTAACTTGGATAATGTTCTGCAGTACCGGTTATTAGCCGAGAAGGCTGAGAACACCCTGGT
>JAEEGK010012443.1_pt1 | contig 19325 bp, 19 predicted proteins | sample 8958771 | NCBI WGS metagenome assembly JAEEGK01 (sample SAMN16246547, study PRJNA631951) | gut metagenome | biome: gut microbiome; feature: rumen; material: SC-attached | host: Bos | place: Iran: Karaj | collected 2018-10
AATTTACCATCCTAGGTAAATTACCACTCAATAGTGATAACACTAAGTTAATGGACAAAGGTGAAATTGAAAAAGTTTCTCTTCCAGAAATCAAAAGTGTTATTGATGCAATTAAAGGAGAATAACAATGTTAGAGTTAGATTCCCGTCGTAAAAAATTATTTGATCAAATGAAAGACAATAGTGTGGCTGTCTTCTTTTCTGGTGTAAGTAAAATTGCTAGTGAAGATGAAGCATTACCATTTGTCTGCAATAAAAACTTCTTTTACCTTACAGGTATTAAACAAGAACACAGTGCGCTTATGCTCATCAAAACATTAGGCGAAAGAAAAGCCTATTTGTTCGTTGATCCATATAGCGAACTTAAAGAAAAATGGACTGGTAAACGTTTAACTCCAGAAGCCGCGAGCTTAATAAGCGGTCTTAAAAACGTTTATACATCCGATAATTTAGAAACTATGCTTTCTTTAGCCATTACTAAACAACAGTATGGCGAAATCGATTGCTTATATCTAGATTTATCTTCTCCAGAACAAAAACTTAAAGATGGCATGTTTATGAACGATTTAGTGGTCAAGTTACAACTTGATTATCAAAAAGATATCGTTGATAGCTATCCAATCTTAAGAGATTTAAGAATGGTTAAATCTTCTGAAGAAATCGAAAATATGGTTAAGGCTATTGAAAAGACCAATAATGGCATTGCTTATGCAATTAGCAAATTGAAAGTGGGCATGAAAGAACATGAACTCGCTGATTACTTTGAATTGTATGGTCGTTTACATGATCGTAGTGGCTTAGCCTTTGACACAATCATTGCCTCAGGTAAGAACGCTACTTGCTTACATTACCCATCACAAAACGATACCGTGAGAGAAAATGACTTAATCCTTTTTGACTTGGGTTATGAATATAACGGCTATAGTGCGGATATTTCTCGTACCTTCCCAGTAAACGGCAAGTTTGAAGGTGTTCAAGCTAAAATCTATGAAGCGGTTTTAAACTGCAATAAAGCCGTTATTCAAATGATTAAACCAGGCTTAACCATTAAAGACTTACAAGAATTCGCTACTGAATACTTAAGAAAACAATGCATTAACTCTGGCTTAATGGATATGAACGATGATATCCGTAATTATTATTATCACAATGTTTCTCACCATCTTGGTTTAGATACTCATGACATCTCTTTAAGAGAAAAGCCATTAGAGAATGGTAACGTCATTACAGTTGAACCAGGTTTATATTTCGCAAAATATGGTGTTGGTGTCCGTATTGAAGACGATGTTTTAGTCAGTGATAATGGCTCAATCGTCTTAAGTAAAAACATTGTTAAAGAGATGGATGAAGTCGAAAGACTCATGGCCACAAGAGGTTAAAATATGAAATACATTTTAGCAATCGATCAAGGCACCACAAGTTCACGCGCAATTCTTTTTGATAATGCTGGTAAACCTATCCAAATTGCTCAAAGAGAAGTGACTTGTTTATTCCCACATTCTGGCTGGGTTGAAGCAGATGCATTAGCTATCTGGGTTTCAGTCATGGATGTTATTAACGAAGTCTTGATTAAAGCTAATTTGACTATCGATGATGTCGCGACCATTGGTTTAACAAACCAAAGAGAAACCACAGTTGTCTGGTCTAAAGCTACTGGTATGCCAGTTTATAACGCTATTGTGTGGCAGTCTCGCCAATCCGCAGATATCTGCGATAGATTTGCTAAAGATAAAGAAACTATCCATCAAAAGACTGGATTAATTATCAATCCATATTTCTCCGCTTCTAAAGTGCGTTTTATCCTAGACCACATTGAAAATGGTCAAGCAAGAGCAGAGTCTGGTGAATTATTATTCGGCACAATCGATTCATGGATTATTTATAAGCTAACAAGTGGCAAAGTCCACGCCACAGACGTGACTAATGCTTCTCGTACACTTTTATTTAATATCAACGATATGAAATGGGATGAAGAACTCTGCAAGATGTTTAATATCCCAATGTCAATGTTGCCAGTGGTAAGACCAAGTGCTTATGACTATGGTCAAGCATCTTTCTTAAAGAGTGATGTTCATATCACTGGTGTCTTAGGTGATCAACAAGCCGCTTTATTTGGGCAAACATGTTTTGAAAGTGGTGAAAGTAAAAATACCTATGGTACAGGTTGCTTCTTACTAGTTAATACTGGCGATAAACCAGTCTTCTCTAATAAAGGTTTATTAACCACAGTGGCCTGGCAAATCGGTAACAAAGTCACCTACGCTTTAGAAGGCTCTGTCTTTATCGGTGGGGCAATTGTCCAATGGATTAGAGATGAAATGCAGTTAATAGAAAATGCTGCGGATAGTGAAAAGATTGCCCAAATGAGTCATCGTTCACGTGTCTATATTGTTCCAGCTTTTACAGGTTTAGGAACACCATATTGGGATGATGACGCTAGAGGGGCAGTATTTGGCTTAACAAGAGGCACTAATCGCAGTCAATTTGTGAGAGCCTGTTTAGAAGCTATTGCCTATCAATGTAAAGATGTCATGGAAGTCATGCAAAAAGATGCCGCACAAAACATCTCCGTTTTAAAGGTTGATGGTGGCGCCACTAAGAACAAATATCTCATGCAGTTCCAAAGTGATATCTTACATACCACAATTAAACTTCCTAAGTGTTTAGAAACTACCGCTTTAGGCGCAGCCTATATGGCGGGTCTTCAATGTGGATATTATCCAAACTTAGAAAGTATTAAAAAGATTCATGAATATCAAGCCATTTATGAACCACAAATGAGCAAAAAAGAAATTAAAGAACTATACAAAGGTTGGAAGACGGCTATTAAAGCCACAAGAATGTTTAAGTAAGGAATAAAAATGGAAATAAAGAATATCTGGACAAAAGAGCAAGTTGCTAATTATCTAAAAGGTATTCAGGTCACAGTCGAACTCGATCCTGATTACATTTATGATGTTTATGAAATGGCCAACGAATTCATCGGAATAGTGGACCAAGAGAATGTACAAATAGAGGTTAAAGAGATCAATCAATTTGAACTCTTGCTTTACTGTGTTGGAGAATACTATTATTCAATCTCACATCTTAACGCTGAAGAACTCGCTAGATTCAAAGCTAACGAAGAATATCCTTCCTCTATGGCAAGTGTCGCCGCTGATAAATATTTGTCCTTATCCATTTTTAATCACGTCGAAAAGAAACTAAGCAACCGCTTTATTCCTTCCGCTTCCTCTTTAAATATTTATTTAAACTTCATGCTTAATATCGTTAAGGGCTATAAGAAGAATGATCCTCAATCCTCACTTATTAGTGACCTTCTTATGAAGTCATTAACAATTTCTCGTTGTATCTTAGAAAACTTACTTAATGGTTATGAAACAGAAGCCTTCTCTTCTTGGAGAACTCTCCATGAATGTGAATGCACTCTTATCTTACTAGATAAGTATGGAGCGCCTTTGATCAATAAGTATTTAAGACATATGAATTTTGGTTTAGCGTTTAATGACACAATCCCTGATAAAGAACAACAAGACAGAATCTTCCTGGAAATGAAAGAAGAAATGCGTGGATATGGTCTAAAGAGTAAAGATATCCGCAAATACATTGAATATGGTTGGTTATACCTTATCGCGGATAAAGATGATCCAAACTTCAAACTTAACTTCCGTGATGGTTTAGAAAAGCTCGCTGGCTTAGAAGTCTATTCCAAAAGATATGAACTATCTAGTGAAATCATTCATAGTACTCCTCTTCTAATCTATTCCAATAAAGAGTATTTCTACTACATGACTCTATTGAGTCTATATGAAAGTTTCTTTAGATTAGAAAAAGTCTTCGTTTCACTCTTCTCTCAACGTGTTAGTGAGATGCAGATGAAACAATATGAAGAAATGCGTCGAGTCTATTATTCTCAACTGGTGATTATTCATAAAAGAGAGTTGGAAGCATTCAAAAGATTCCAAACAAATAGAAATCAAAAAAGCTCCAATTAAGGAGCTTTTAAATTACAAGTAATTTAGATTAGTCGTCTTGATAACAAGAGCCACCGATGAATTCACGGATAATGGAGTTGCATGGAACCCATTTATCACTTAAGTCATCGAAGAACTTAAGCATACGGATAAGTCTTTCAGCAACTGGGAAGTATTCACTTTCAGTATCGATTTCTTCAAGTAATGGCATCGCGTATTTTTTCATAACAGAGAGTTCATAACTTGAGAAGGAGTTGAAGACATAGTTAGCGCCTTCTTGGGAAGGATAAATCCATCTAAATTCACCTTTTCTAACGCTTGGCCACATTTCTAATGTGGAAATCGCGGAAGCGTTTCTGAATTGGTGGTCACGCACAATTCTTCTTAAAAGTCTTAAATCGGTTAAACTCATTGGATTATGGTTATCGATATTGACTTGAGATTGTGGGGCAATAAAGATTTTGAACTTTTGGTGAGCAGGAATAGAAGCAGTTAATCTTTCATTTAAAGCATGAATACCTTCAATGATGATTGGCTGATCTTGTGGAACGATTAACTTTCTACCTTCTTTAGCACGGCAACCCGCTTTGAAGTCATATTTTGGACATTCAACTTCTAAACCAGCGACTAAATCAGCGAGGTTTGAGTTAAATAATTCGATATCTAACGCATCAGCGCTTTCTAAGTCTGGCTTACCATCTTCGTCAAGAGGAGCCTGACCTCTATCAAGATAGTAGTCGTCCATAGAAATACGAATTGGTTTAATACCTCTAGATAATAATTCAATTCTTAATCTATTGGCGAATGTGGTCTTACCAGAAGAAGAAGGACCAGCGATACAAATCAAACGAATGGATTCTCTTTCGTCTTCAATCATTTGGCCTAATTCACATAATTGACGATTGTGCTTTTGTTCGCAAAGTGTGATAAATTCGACATCCCCGTCTTGTTCAATTCTTTGATTGATACCAACGATGTTATCACAACCAGTAGCGACACCCCATTGATGGGCACGTTTTAAGGTTTTACCAAATGTTGGAGCGTCCTCAAATGGTGGGATTTCACCGTTAAAGTCAGGACGTGGATATTGAATAATGATACCTGGATGGTAGTATCTCACGAGCCATTTTCTAATATAGCCTGTGGATGGGACCATACGGTTATACATATAGTTTCTATAATCACCACAGTGATAAATATGTGCAGTCTTTTCTGGTCTATATCTTAAGATATCAACTTTATCTTGATAGCCATCTTCAGCGAAAATTCTCGCGGCTTCTTCTTTAGAAACGATTTGTCTCACAAGTGGTAAATCTTGTTCGACAAGCTTATTCATTTCAGCGATTAATTCTTTAATCATGATACCAGAAGCACATGTGCCTGGATTTAAGATTTGTAAGAAGATTGATCTAGAAACGTTATAGGCAAATCTGATTTCATAGTGAGGGTGAATGTTATGCATTGCCATAGCCACTAAGAAACGAAGAGATGATTCATAAATTGGTTTTGCATCTCTGTCTTTGCAGGTTAATGGGACAATCTCAGAATCCTTGTCTAATGTGTATGTTAATTCACGGACACGACCGTTAACATAAGCGCAAATAATGCTTTTGTCTTTGCCCACGACATCGAGTACTGTAATTGGGGCATCATAAATCTTTTCTTTATTGTTAAAAATAACTTTGAACGACATTGTTAGTTCCTCCTAAAATGCGAAGTCCTTCATTTTAAATAAATAACAGGATTAATTCAAGCAAAAATATTATAACTTATTCAAAGACGAAAAGAACGAGTTTTTTCGATTTTTATATTTTTTAAATATAGAATATGATATAGTGTTTTCGGCTAGAAAGGATTATATATGCAAAGATTACTCGTTGTCGTTGATTATCAAAACGATTTTGTGGATGGTGCCTTAGGTTTTAAAGGTGCCGAAAAGATTGCTCCTCGCATCGTGGAGTTAATTAAAGAATTCCGCGCTAATAACGATGAAGTGGTGTTCACCTATGATACGCATGATGCAGATTATATGAACACTAACGAAGGTAAATATCTACCTGCCCCTCACTGTATCGAAGGATCAGAAGGTTGGCAGTTACATCCATCCATTAAAGATCTAGTGGGTTCTTCCAAAGTCTTTATCAAACATGATTTTGGTAGTAAAGAACTTGGTCAATACATTGCCCAAGGCAACTACGATGAGATTTATTTATGTGGACTCGTGAGTGATATATGCGTGTTTAGTAACGCGATTATCGCTAAGGCATCAGCCTCACCATACGCCAAAATCAAAGTGGTGAGAGATGCGACCTCTTCTTTTGATTTAGATATGCAAGAAAAGGCCTTTGATGTTTTAAAACATCTCCACATGGAAATTATCTAAGCCAACTATATATCTTATATAAAATATAAAGGAGAACAGCTATTTATGAAAAACATGGTTTACATCCAATCCGGTGGACCAACATCAGTCATTAACACATCATTATATGGTGCGATTAAAGAAGCAAAAAAACATCCAGATTTAATCGGTCACATCTACGGCTCTCAACACGGTGTTGAAGGCTTAATCGATGACGATTTAATCGATTTAGGTTTAGAAGATGATGAACAAATCGAACTTCTTCTTCAAACACCAGGTAGTATCTTAGGTACCACAAGAAGAAAACTTCCAAAGGACATCCATACTCCTGAATATGCCGCTATTATTGAAAACATCAAAAAGCACAACATTGGTTATGTTTTCATCAATGGTGGTAACGACTCCATGGATACCTGCAATAAACTTGCTAAATTAGTCAAAGAATTAGGTATCGAAGATGTCAAAGTTATCGGTGTTCCAAAAACAATTGATAACGACTTAGCCTGCACAGACCACTCCTTAGGTTTCCCAAGCGCTGCTAAATTCGTCATAAACTCTGTTAACGCTTTCGCTATGGACGCTAACTGCTTCAAAAAAGGCAAAGTCCACATCGTGGAAATCATGGGTCGTGACGCTGGTTGGTTAACAGCTTCTGTTGACTTATTACCAGAACAAACAAGACCACACCTCATTTACTTACCAGAAATGAAGTTTGACTTAGAACAATTCTTAAAAGATGTCGAAAGAGTTTATAAAGAAAAAGGCTTTGCCTTAGTCGCTATCTCTGAAGGTTTACAATTCGAAAGAGATATGACCAACGTTCGTGTTGACGGTTTCGGTCACGCCCAATTAGGTGGCGCTGCTGCTGAACTCTGCAGAATCGTCGAAAATAGACTCGACATCGGTACAAGAGCAGTGGAATTCTCCATCATTCAAAGAGCTTTCCCACAATATGTCTCTTTAGTTGACCGTAAAGAAGCTATCAAGACAGGTGAAAAAGCTGTCCAAGCTGCTTTAAAAGGTAGAACAGGCAAAATGATTATCTTCGAAAGAGTTTCTCAAAACCCATACAAGATTAAATACAAACTCGCTCCATTAAGCAAGGTTGCTAATGCCGTTTCTCACGTCAAACCAGAAATGATCATTGACGCGACACGTATGAGCGATAGTTTCAGAGACTACTTACGTCCATTAGTGCAAGGTGAAGTTAAACTCACATACAAAGATGGCATTGCTCCAGTCTCTAACTTCAAACGTATCAAAGTTAAATAATGAAAAAATTTTGGAACCAAACAGTAGAATTTAAAGCGCTTATTATTTCCTCGACATTAACCACCCTTGGTTTTCTTGGAACGCTATTTCTCTTTTGGTTTCAGCGATATGATGTCCCTCTTGCAGTCCTGCTTGGGGGCTTAATCGTCTCTATATCTTGGTTAATACTCTACTTGAGTAAGAGAGGTGGCAAAGCGAGAATCAAACTCGATATCTTTGCCATCTACCTAAGATTAGGTCTAGTTGCTATATTCGCCGCTTTATTCGCGTTTTTGCAGTATGCCTACAATATTGTGATCGTTTCACCTATCTTCTTAGTGATCTCTTACTTAGTAATTTCTTTATTAACCCTCTTAGCGTTTATTGGAAAGGATAAAAATGTTTGATAATTTCTTCAAATTTGAAATTACTGGCGAATTAATATCTTCATTGATAGTAATTTTCATTATTATCGTCCTTTCTTTAATCGTGGGCATTTTAGCGATGAAACAAAATCCGCTTAAAAAGCCTAAAGGCCTTTTATTAGTGGCGGAATGCGGAGTGAAATTCTTCGATGGCTTCTCTCGTGATTTAGTGGGTACAACCTTACCAAACTTTGGTGGCTTCATCATGGGTGTCGCTATTTATCTATTTATTTCCTTCATCTTTGGTTTAACTGGTTTACCCTCACCGGTAACATACATGGCTATCCCATTATCTTTAGGTTTAACGACCTTCTTGTTAATCCATTACACATCCGCGAGATTCACTAAATGGGCTTATTTCAAACGTTATATTGACCCAATACCAATCTTCTTACCAATTAACTTAATTTCTATGTGGGCGCCTCTTTTATCGCTCACTCTCCGTTTATTTGGTAACGCGATTGCGGGTTGGGCTCTTTTAACAATCGTGGAGTCCGCTTTAAGAGATTTATCCGCAATGATTTTCTCATTTGCGCCTAGTGGTTTAAACGAGGTATTCCTCGCTCCAATCCCATTAGCGATTCTTCACGCATATTTCGATATATTCTCTGGATTTATCCAGACATTCGTCTTTATTCTTTTGACCTCTATCTTTATTGGTCAAGAAATCCCAGAAGACATTGATTTAAATGATTTAGGAAGGAGGAAGAAAGCATGACCGGTTCATTAAACGTTTTAGCCGCTGCGATTGCCATTTTAGGTGTTATGCCTAGTGCTCTTGGTGAAGGCATGGTCTGTGCACACGCATTAGATGGTATGTCACGTAACCCAGAAATGTATGGCAAACTCAGAACCTCAATGATCTTAGCCTGTGCTCTTGTTGAAACCACAGCTATTTACTCATTGCTCATCTCAATTTTGATTTTATTTACAAAGTAATAGGAGGAAGGAATTATGGTACTTAAACTATTAAGTAACATTGATGACATTGGTGAAAAAATGGCGTCGATTGCCCAAAAGTTAATCCCTGACTGGGTTTCTTTTGTCATTCAATTCTCTTCTTTTATTATCCTTCTACTTGTCGTTTTCTTCTTCGCTTATAAGCCCATCAAAAAGATGCTTAAAAAGCGCGCGGATTACATCCAACAAGAAATCGATCAAGCCACTGAAAATCACGCTTTAGCCGTCCAAGAAACTCAAGAGGCTAAAAGAATCTTAAGCGAATCAAAAAGTGAGGCCAGTCAAATCATTGAAAACGCCACTAAAAAAGGCCAAGAAAAATATGATTCAATGATGGAAGAAGCTAGAAGTGAAGTTAAGGACATGAAAATTGCCGCTGAACAAGATATTGAACAAGCTAAGCAAGATGCTCTTAACGATATCAGAAAAGAAATGGTTAATGTTGCATTAACCGCTTCAAAAGAAATATTAAAACGCGAAGTCGATCAAGATGATAACGCTCGACTCGCCGAAGACTTTATCAATCGATTAAATTAATTTAACTATGAATCAAATAGCCCAAACATACGCTGAAGCATTGTTCTCTTTAGGCTTAGAAGAAAAGAAACTTAATAAGCTACAAGAGGAAGAAAAAACATTACTAGAAATTATTGAAAGTAATGATGATTTCTTATTGCTTTTAGATTCCCGCTTTATGAGTGGTAATGAAAGGAAAGATATCGCTACTAAAATCTTAAAAGATTTCGATGATGACATCGTTAATCTAATTAAGGTCATTATTGATAATAATCGTACCTATATGATTAAGGATATTCTCATGGCGTTTAATTCCTTATGTAACGAACATAAAGGCGTGAAAGAAGGGCTTATTTATTCCGCGTTTGCTTTGGATAAAGTAACCGTTAATAAAATCAAAGATAAGATTAGTAAACTTGAACAAATGGACGTTGAACTTATTCCCCATATTGATCCAACCTTAATCGGTGGTGTCAAAGTGGTCATTAATTCTCACGTCTATGATGGTTCAATTAAAAACCAACTAGAAAAAATGCAGATTGACCTCTTAGGAAAGGAGCTTTAATCATGAAAATCCACGCTAATGAAATAAGCGCTCTTATTAAAGAGCAAATTAAAAACTACCGCCACAAAATCGATAGTAATGACGTCGGTACAGTCGTCTCTGTCGGGGATGGCATCGCTAATGTCTATGGCTTAGAAAAAGCTATGCTTGGTGAACTTTTGTTATTCCCAAATAACGTCTACGGTATGGTCATGAATTTGGACAGCGATAGTGTGGGTGTTGTCCTTTTAGGTAACGATTCCTTGGTTAAAGAAGGCGATTTAGTTAATCGCACTAAGATGGTTATGGAAGTACCAGTTGGTGAAGCTTTATTAGGTAGAGTGGTCAATTCCCTTGGCCAACCAATCGATGGCTTAGGTGAAATTAAAACCACAAATAGACGCCCAATCGAAGTAATTGCTCCAGGCGTCATTAAAAGAAAAAGTGTCGATACCCCACTTGAAACAGGTATCACTATGATTGATGCGATGACCCCAATTGGTCGTGGACAAAGAGAACTTATTATCGGCGATAGACAAACCGGTAAAACCGCGATTGCAATTGATACCATCCTCAACCAAAAAGATAAAAACGTCATTTGTATTTACGTTGCCATTGGTCAAAAGAATTCCACAGTCGCTCAAATCGTTGATAAATTAAAACGCTTAAAAGCGATGGATTATACCATTGTGGTCAGTGCTTCCGCTAGTGAACCAGCACCTTTACTTTATATTGCCCCATACGCCGGCTCTGCGATGGCGGAAGAATTCATGTATCAAGGCAAAGATGTCTTAATCGTTTATGACGATTTAAGTAAACACGCCGTCGCTTATCGTACCTTATCTCTTTTGCTAAAGAGAGCGCCAGGTAGAGAAGCCTATCCAGGCGATGTCTTCTATTTACATAGCAGACTTCTTGAAAGAGCGTGCAAACTCGCTCCAGAATTCGGTGGTGGTTCCATTACCGCTTTACCAATTGTTGAAACGCAGTCTGGTGACATCAGTGCTTATATTCCAACTAACGTCATTTCTATTACGGATGGACAAATCTTCTTACAAGCGGATTTATTTAATGCTGGTCAAAGACCGGCTATCGACAGTGGTCTTTCCGTTTCCCGTGTCGGTGGTGATGCGCAGTTTAAAGCCACAAAGCAAGTTGCTCGTGCTTTAAAAATTGAATTAGCCAGCTACTTAGAAATGAAATCATTTAGCCAATTTGGTAGTGATTTAGATGCTTCAACATTATCTGTTTTAAATCATGGTGAAGCTTTAATGGCAATGCTCAAACAAAAGCAATACAACGTCTATCAATTAGATAAACAAGTCTTTGACTTATTCGTCGCGAAAAATGGTTTCTTAGATAACTTAGATAAGAACAACGTTCGTAAAGTCTTAGACAAAGCCTACGATGAATTTAAAGCCACTAACGGTCAGGTTTTAGATAACATCAATAAAAACAAACAAATTTCTGAAAAGGATGAAGAAATCCTCTTAAAAGAATCAAAAGCATTTTTTGAAAATTTGAATCAATAGTGTATGGCCCAAGAAGTAACTAGAATCAAGAAAAGAATTAAGTCAGTTACTGGCTCTTATAAGATCACTTCGGCAATGAAGCTTGTCTCCACAGTCAAGCTCAAGAAGTGGAAGAATAAGATGCTAGCGACTAAAGATTACGCTTTGCGTATTGATGAAATCGCACGTAAAGTCTTTTCTAGTGTCGAAGAGAGTAATAACCCTTACTTCGCTAATAACTTAAAGGCTAATAAAAATCTCTACATCATCCTCTCTTCTTCCTTAGGATTATGTGGAGCGTATAACAATAACTTATTCCGTCTCGCTGATTCGCACATCAAAGAAAACGATGAAGCTATTATTTTGGGTAAGAAAGCTATCTCTCATTATAAAGACGGCAAGTTTACTAAAATTGAAAATTTCAAAGAATACTCTTCTATCCGTGATGAAGCTATTATTAAGCAAATCACCGACTTCATCTCAAAAGAGTACCTAAAGGGTACATATAAAGAAATTCATCTCATCTATACCGCTTATAAAAACTCTTTAACATTCCATCCAGTGGATTACACTGTTCTTCCATTTAAAATGGAAACCGCTACTAAAGAAGCCTATCCACCAATCATGGAACCAAATCAAGAAGCAGTGCTTAACGCTCTTGTTCCAATCTATTTAAAAAATAGTGTTTACGCGAAGTTTTTAGAAAGTGAAGTATGTGAACAAGCAGCGAGAAGTAACGCTATGGAAAACGCCACCAAGAACGCCGAAGAACTTCTCGATAATTTACAAATCGAATTCAACAAAGCGCGTCAAGGCGCTATCACGCAAGAAATCACCGAAATTGTCGGTGCTAGTAATATGTAGGAGGCAAACTTATGGAAAAGAAAGTCTTAGGAACAATTAAACAAGTTGTCGGACCAATCGTTGACGTCCAGTTTAAAGATCAACATCTTCCAGAATTATTAACTGCGTTAATCATTCCTTTAGAAGGTGATAAAACTTTAACTGTGGAAGTCATGCAACACATTGGGGATGATGCAGTCCGCTGTGTCTCAATGGGTCCAACCGAAGGTTTAGTGAGAGGGATGGAAGTCATCTCCACTGAAGCACCTATCTCTGTCCCAGTTGGTAAAGAAACATTAGGTAGAATGTTCAATGTTTTAGGCGAACCAATTGATGGTAAAGAACCAGTTAAAGACGCGAAAAGAATGTCCATCCATAGACAACCTCCAAAGTTTAAAGACCAATCCGTCAAAACTGAAATCTTTGAAACTGGTATTAAAGTTATCGACTTACTTTGCCCATATGTTAAAGGTGGCAAGATCGGTTTATTCGGTGGCGCTGGTGTTGGCAAAACCGTTTTAATTCAAGAATTAATGAATAACATCGCTAACGAAAAAGGTGGTATTTCCGTTTTCGCTGGTGTTGGTGAAAGAAGTAGAGAAGGTAATGACCTTTACTATGAAATGCAAAAGACTGGTGTTATTGATAAGACCGCTTTAGTCTTTGGTCAAATGAACGAACCACCAGGTGCCCGTATGAGAGTGGCCCTTTCTGGTTTAACTATGGCGGAATATTTCCGTGACCAAGAACATAGCGATGTCCTTTTGTTCATCGATAACATCTTTAGATTTACCCAAGCTGGTAGTGAAGTTAGCGCCCTTCTAGGCAGAATGCCTTCCGCTGTTGGTTACCAACCAACCTTAGCGACAGAAATGGGTCAATTACAAGAAAGAATTACATCGACAAGTAGTGGTTCTATTACATCCGTGCAAGCGATTTACGTCCCAGCGGATGACTTAACTGACCCTGCTCCAGCCACAACATTCTCACACTTAGATGCAAAAACCGTCCTTGATAGAGGTACCGCTGCTTTAGGTATCTATCCAGCGGTTGATCCATTAAATAGTTCATCGACCGCTCTTGAACCATCAATCGTTGGTCAAGAACATTATGATGTGGCCAGAGGCGTTATTGAAACACTCGAAAGATATAAAGAATTAAGCGATATCATCGCTATCTTAGGTATGGATGAATTATCTGATGAAGATAAGAAAGTCGTTGCTAGAGCAAGAAAGATTAGAAACTTCCTTTCTCAACCATTCCATGTCGCTGCGAGATTCTCTGGTTTAGAAGGTGTCTTCGTCAAAAGAGAAGATACAGTCCGTTCTGTTAAAGCTATCTTAGACGGTGAAGTTGATGACCTTCCAGAAATGGCTTTCTTATACGTGGGCACAATTGAAGAAGCCCGTAAAAAAGCGGAGTCCTATAAACAATGAGCACCTTCCTTTTAGAAATCTTTACACCTTTTGGTAAATACTTCGACCGTTATGTCGAAGAAATCGTGGTCCAAACAGAAGAATACTGTTTAGGTATTTTACCTAACCACGCTCCTTTAATCGCGAAGGTCAAAGTTTCTAAATTAACAATTATCCAAAGTGGAGAAAGAAAGTGTTATGCTATCGGTGAAGGCTTACTCAATGTTAATAAAGATGGTGTTACTTTACTTTTAGAGTCCATCGAAGGTAAAAATGACATCGATATCGATAGAGCGAGAGATGCGAAAAAGCGCGCAGAAGAACGCTTGACCACTCTTGTGAACATTGACGTAGAAAGAGCCCAAAAGGCGCTAATAAGAGCGAATAATCGTATTAGTGTCTATGAAAATGACTAGGAGGATTCCATATGCATTCTTGGCATGATGTTAAAATTAGCCGCGTGACTCCAGAAAACTTCCTCGCGGTAATCGAAATCTCTAAAGGTAGCAAAAACAAATACGAACTTGATAAAGAAACAGGTCATTTAATTTTAGACCGTGTTTTATTCACATCCACTCACTATCCACAAAACTATGGTTTTATTCCACGTACATTCGCGGATGACTATGACCCATTAGATGTTTTAGTGCTCTGCTCTGAAGCGATTGTTCCAATGTCACTCGTAGAGTGCTTCCCAATCGGTGTGCTTATTATGACCGATAATGGTCTTAACGATGAAAAGATTATCGCTGTGGCAAAAAACGATCCATTCTATAACGGCTATAACGATATTTCTGAAGTTCCACCTCACATCATGGATGAAATTAAACACTTCTTCCAAGTTTATAAAACTCTTGAAGGCAAAGATACTTCAGTCGAAGTCTTCAAAGACAGAAAAGCTGCAGAATTAATTATTGATGAAGCGCTTAAAAGATATCATCACGATATCGAACCACGCATTGTCGCAGAAAGAAAAGCGAGAGGCTATTAATGCTTCATATTGTCTTATATCGTCCTGAAAAACCACAAAATACTGGTAACATTATGAGAACTTGTGTCGCTATCCACGCGACACTTCACATTATTGGACCAATTACTTTTTCTATTGATTCAAAAGATCTCAAAAGAGTGGGGATGGACTATATTGATGACTTAAAGATGCACTTTTATAAAGACTATGAAGCATTCGTTAAAGAAAATCCTTCCGCTAATGTTTATTACGTCACTAGATACGCTAAAACAGTCTATTCTTCCTACGATTTATCTAATCCAGTGAAAGATATCTATTTAATGTTTGGAAGAGAATCAACAGGTATTCCTCATGATATTTTAAAAACTCATGAAGATCGTTTAATGCGTATTCCGATGGTCCCTGAAGCAAGAAGCTTAAACTTATCTAACTGTGTCGCCTTAGTGGCCTATGAAGTTCTTAGACAACAAAACTTCCCCAATCTTGCAACTGAGGAAGCTATTAAAGGACCAGATTTCTTATTTAAGGACTAGTAGTCCTTTTTATTATTCAATAATTCAATAGTCTCACTTCTTACGTTATTCAAAGTAATCGTGGAGTAATTGAGCAAATTAGCCTCGCCTAAAGCGTGGCCTTTTTTAACGTTTTTCATCTCTGTAATCATAATATCTCCAGCGGTTTTATTAGAGAGGATTAAACAAAGCTCTGCGGCCACTAATTTAACAGCGTTACTAGGATTAGGATTATGAATAATGACATGCGCTCCATGATAGTCTTTGATATGTAAGTAGTAGTCATCTTTTTTAGCAATCTTAAATGTTAATTCATTATTAGAGGAAGCATTCTTACCAAAAGAAATCTTCACGTTATCATAAATGATAAATGAACACTTAATAGGGGAGACTTTCTTTTTAAGATGTTTCTTAGGAAGTAATTCTTGACTAAGTGCAAATAGTTCATCATCGTTCATAAACTGTGAGCTACTTAATAAGTATGTTAAGTAATCTTCTTCTTGCTTTGCCTTTTCAATTTCTAGAGAGGCCATTTCAATCGTTCTTTTGCTCTTTTTATATTTCTTGAACATCTGATTAGCGTTCTCAACGATGCTCTTGGATTCATCTAAAACAATATTGTTATCTTTAAGATATTCGTCTAATAATTCTTTATCGTATTGATAAGCGAGTAAATAATTACCGTGATCAGCGTCTTGCAAATGTTCTTTTGCGGACTCTATTTCTAAAGAAAGAACACTAGATTTCTTATTTAGTGATTTAACACGTGATTTGATATAGCGGTATAAAGGTAAGAATTTTTCTTTTTTATGCACAAGTAAAGCGTTTTCATAATAATTCATTGCCTTTTGTTTTATTTCTTCTAAAGATGGTACTTCATTATCTTCTTTTAATTCCCCTCTAGAAGGATATTCATAAGAAAGATTGTTTAATATCGCTCTAGCACTAGTAAGACCAGAATAGTGGAGAGCGTGAATAATCTTACCTTCTTCATTAACAAAGACGAGATTCGCTCTTTGAGGAATACATTCTAAATATAAATGTGTGACGACTTTTTCATAATAATCATTAGCTTTTTGAATGATAAAGTGCACGATACGGTCGTTATTATCTAAAGAGATATCCACAATATAGGCGTCTTTAAGAAATTTTCTTAAAGATTCATTAAGCGCTCCCGTAATTGTGGGCTCGCTTTTACGAATATCCACTAAAGCGATAAATGGATGTTGATGATTAAGTGAAATAAGTAACTTCTCTTCTTTAATCATGGAAAGAGTGCATAAAAAATCATGGGAGTTAATGACAGTGATGTTATTGATACGACAACCAATAATTTTATCCCTTAATTCATCAATGACTTTCTTAAAAGAAGAGTAAGAATAATAGTTCATGGAATTATCTTAGCAAAAAAGTTGAATATAGTTAACAAAATAGGGTAACAGGTGTTGCCTTATTTATAAATATCTTATAAAATATGTCGTACTATGAAAAAAGGGTTATTAATTATTCTTAGTGGTCCATCCGGTGTCGGCAAAGGCACAGTCAGAAAATACATCATGAATCGTGATCTATTTCCGATGGTCTTTTCCGTGTCAATGACCACAAGAGAACCAAGGGCCACTGAGACCAATGGTGTGGAATATTACTTTGTTAGTAAAGAAGAATTCCAAAAGAATATTGATAACGATAATTTCCTTGAATGGGCGGAATTCGTCGGTAACCGTTATGGCACGCCAAAGAGCATCGTTGAAGAACTTCGTAATCAAGGCAAAAACGTCTTGTTAGAGATTGAAATTAATGGTGCGGAGCAAGTGCTCTCGAAGGTTAAAGATGATAGAGTCGTTTCCTTCTATTTAAAGCCGCCATCAATGAAACAATTAGAAGCACGTATTAGAAAGAGAAAATCTGAGCCAGAAGACGTCATTAAAAAACGTTTAGCGAAAGCGGAAGCCGAAATGGAAAAAGCTAAGAATTACGATTTCGTTGTGATGAACGATCGCATTAATCGCGCTGGTGATGAAATTATAAAAATCCTTAAGGAATTTGATAGAGACTAAGAGACGGTTTGAGTATGCAAATAGTGGAAGTTCTGATTGAATATGCCAAAAGCTCATTAAACCGTCCTTTTTCTTATTTCTATAATGGCAAAAAGAAACTAGTCAAAGGTATCCGTGTTTTACTTGATTTTAATCACCGCGATATTGTCGGTTACATAGTAAAAGTTGAAGAAACTAACAAAAGTGTCGCGGAATACGAAGAAGAAAAAGGTTTCTCTATTTCTGAGATTAAAGACGTCATTGATGATGAACCTTTACTTAACGAAGAATTACTCTCTTTGCTAGAGGAAGTATCTTCTTATTATCTGGTTCCAAAGATTAGTGTTCTTCAATCAATGCTCCCTCCAAGTTTATCTCCTAGAAGATCTTCTTTAAGAGCGCCTAAGATTGCTTATGACCAATTTTTGGAAGTCATTAGTGAGTCCGAAGAAGACTTAACAAACAAACAAATTGAAGTCTTAAGATTTATTAAACTTGAAGGTCGTGTTTTAAAACGCGATATCAAGCAAGTCAGTATTGTTGATAAACTCTTAGAAAAAGAGAGAATCAGAATTGTTAAAGAAGAAAAACGCAGGTTAAAGATACCTGATTATAAATATCAGACTCCTCCTCAACTTAGTGAGGATCAAAATAAGGTCATTGACGAGTTCAATAACTCTAACGATTTGGTCTACTTATTAGAGGGTGTCACTGGTTCTGGTAAAACAGAAGTCTACTTAAATTTATCTGAACAAGTTTTAAAGGCTGGTAAGTCAGTTTTAATGCTCGTTCCTGAAATCTCATTAACCCCAATGATGGTGGAATATTTCCTCCATCGTTTCCAAAATAACGTCGCTATTCTGCATAGTGAGCTTACTCCAGCGGAGAAATATGATGAATATCGTAAAATTGCGCATGGTGATTGCAAGATTGTCGTTGGTGTTAGAAGTGCGATATTCGCTCCTTTAAAAAATATTGGTCTCATCATCTTAGATGAAGAGCACACTGAATCATATAAACAAGATAATCTTCCTTTCTATCACGCTAGGGAAGTCGCTATTATGCGCGCTAAATACCATCACGCTAAAGTCTTATTAGCGAGCGCTACTCCGTCATTAGAAAGTAGAGCAAGAGGACAAAAAAATGTCTATCATATGCTTTATTTAACAAAGCGTATTAATAATCAAAAACTTCCAACCACGAAGATTGTGAACATGCTTGATTATCATAATATTGACCGTGATAGTTATATCTTCTCCCATGCTTTAAGACAATCTATTCACGAGACGCTAGCAAGGAATGAACAGGCTATTCTTCTCATCAATAGAAGGGGCTTTTCTACGCATGTTACTTGTCGTAACTGTGGTCATGTATTTAAATGTCCAACATGTGGAATTGCACTAACCTACCATAAGAAAGATAACATGCTCAAATGTCATCACTGTGACTATGTGGAACCACTTAGTGAAACATGTCCTGAATGTGGTGGTGATCACCTCATGAAAACAGGCTTTGGCACAGAAAGAATCGAAGAAGAAGTGCAACGCCTTTTCCCAAGCGCTAGAACGTTGAGACTAGATAGTGATTCCGCGAAGAATAAGAGCAAGATTCCAGAAGTAATAGAAGCTTTTAGAAAGAAAGAAGCGGATGTCTTAATTGGCACCCAAATGATTGCTAAAGGCCATGATTTCCCAGATGTCACCCTAGTTGGTATCGTTTTAGCGGATATCGGTTTGTCTATGCCTTCTTATCGCAGCAATGAAAGAGCCTTCCAACTTATTACACAAGCTATTGGTCGATCTGGAAGAAAAGAAAAACCAGGTACTGCGATCATTCAAACATATTTACCAAGCCACTATGCGATTACTTTCGCAGCAAGACAAGATTATGAACTTTTCTATCGTAAAGAGATGGAAATGCGTAAACTACAATTTTATCCTCCATATGCCTATTTAGCGAGTGTGACATTACGCGCTAAAAACGAGGAAACAGTCATCGAAAATACAG
>JAEEGK010012444.1_pt1 | contig 19324 bp, 11 predicted proteins | sample 8958771 | NCBI WGS metagenome assembly JAEEGK01 (sample SAMN16246547, study PRJNA631951) | gut metagenome | biome: gut microbiome; feature: rumen; material: SC-attached | host: Bos | place: Iran: Karaj | collected 2018-10
GCGTGGTGCGGTTCAAGGAGACCATGGAGGTCCTGAGCTCCGCTGTCGTCAACGGAGGCGCGTCGGAGGCCGACGCCCTGTTCATCATGCAGGTCCCGCACGACTATTCGCATTCGGACCCCATAGCCCATGCATGCTCCGTAAGGGACGCACTGGAACTCCCTGCGAACTCCGTCGGCATGATGACCGCCGCGGAGGTCGAATACGTCTTCAACGTCCAGGAGAGGGAATACGAAGGGTCGACGGCAGTCGCGATCGCCACAGCCGGACTCAGCAACCATGTGGTGGCAGGCGACGTCCTGGTCGACTGGGAGTCCCGCCACCTGGTGTCTCTGGCCAGGGCGGCGTTGATGATGGCCGGGACCATCAACATTGCCGTGGTCTCCGACGTCCCCCTGACGGACGCTGCCAAAGTCAACCTCTTCATGCCGCTGGTTGAAGGAAAATCGGCCGCCATGGCCGACAGAGGGTTCAGAGAGACCGGCACCACATCCGATTCCATGGCCGTGATCTGTCCCAGGAGCGGAGAAAGGGCCGAATATTCCGGCACCGGCTCGAACATAGGCATAGCAGCCGCGAGGGCGGTGAGGGCGGCGGTCGGCTACGCCCTGAACATCAGGAGGGAGAGGCCGGTTCCCGAAGATCCCATGAAGCTTCTGGAGAGGATGGGATACGACTCCGAGACCATGTGGGCGCTCTCCGGATCCCCCATGGACAGGAAGGAATACGAGAAGGCGCTATCGGCCTATCTGGAAGGGGAGCGCATCAAGACGTTCCTGGACTTGTTAGTGTTCGCGTCCGACCGCATCGATTCCCTGATGGACGACGGCAACGCAGCCATGGCCCCAATGCTCTTCGACGTATGCGACTCCGTTGCCGGCATCGCCCCGGAGTTCAGCCATGGGGCCGTGCAAGGCGTGGTCACCGCCATCGCCGAGGCGGCCGGGAGGCCCCATAGATGAGCGGTTCCGGGACGAGCGCCTCCTCCGCCCTCAAGGGGATGGTGTCATTCTTCACCCTGTGGCACCTGGACATCACGCAGAGGGAGATGGACTCCATGGAGACCAGGTTCCATCTGGTCCCCGTGGTGGGGATCCTCTTCGGCGTGCCTATGGCGCTCGCCTTGGCCCTTCTGACACAAGCTGGGAACGTCATAGACATCCCCACGTCCATGCTTGCGGCCGCGCTGTGCATGCTGACGGCCTACGTAGGAAGCAAGTTCATCCACTTCGACGGCCTGACTGACTTCGGAGACGGGATGATAGTCTCCGGCAGGAGGGAGGACCACGTCCGCGCGCTCAAGGACACCCTCGTGGGCGCCGGAGGGATTGGGGTCGCCTTGGCCGTGGTCCTGACGTCCTTTGCGGTCTACTCTACCTGGGGCGCCCTGCTGCTCCTGCTGGTGGCACCCTTGACGGAAGTCATGGTGAAGAACGCGATGGTGTTCGCGGCCTCCTTCGGAATCGCCGGCAACGGAATGGCGGGCCGCCAGGTCTCCAAGACCACTCCCGCCTCCGCCGCGAAAGGCCTCGCAGTGAGCCTGGGATGCGGGATTCTGATACTCCTTCTATCCTCCGTCCTGTATTGCATGTTCACCGGGGACCCCATAGAGTCCATGCTGGTCCCGGCCGCCGTCGCCGTAGCCGTCGGGATCGCGTCCTCGTCCCTCGTGGGGTATGCGATGGCGAGGAACGCCAACCGCGTGTTCGGAATGGTCAACGGAGACATATTGGGCGCCACGAACGAGGTATGCAGGCCCGTGGCCGCGTTCCTCGTCGGCCTCGCCCTCGTGCTGGTGATACGATGGAGGCATTGGTGAACGCCGGCGGAAAAGGGTCCAGGATGGGCGCATGCGGGATAGAGAAGCCGATGCAGCCCGTCGGCGGGATTCCGACCGTGATGAGGGTCGTGAAGGCGCTGGAGGCCTCCCGCCATATATCCAGGGTCCTGGTCTCGGTGAGCGACAATACGCTGACCACCGAGGACTACCTGGGAAGCATGGGGGTCGAGACGATCCGCACCTCGGGGGAGAGCTTCATGGACGACCTCCATACGGCCTTCGAGGCGATGTCGGGCGAATACGTGCTCACCTGCCCTTCGGACCTGCCCCTCCTGACCACCGACGTGATAGACCTTTTCGCAGAATTCTTCGTCCCAGGCGAGATGGAGTCGGCAATCGCCGTGGTGGACGAGGAGACCGTCCGCAAGATAGGGATAACGCCTTCGTACACCCGCGAGGACGAGGGAAGGAACTGGGTGCTGTCCGGGATCTGCATCATGAACAGAGAGGGCACTTTGAGAGGCGACTACTTGGAAGAACGCCTGTTCAAGACCGACCGCATAGACCTGTCGGTGAACGTCAACACGCAGGAGGAGCTGAGGCTTGCCAGAGGACTGATCGGCTCTCCCATCAAACGCCGCCCCGGCAAATGGTGCTGCCACCGAGGGACCCTAGGCATCGTTCTAGCGTCTGCCAATTGTCTTGATCCAAGACCGTATCCGAATGCGGCCGGGAACCCGTTCTAACAACCTTATCTTTGTTCCGTACCGCTCAAAAACCGCCTCGGCCTCCTACGTCTGTGGCGGAAGCCGGAGCAGGGGGAGACGACATGGGGAACAGGGCGGTCATAACCACCAAGGGAGACATGGAGAAGAACGGGATAGGGCTGTACATGCATTGGAACGGAGGGTACGACTCCGTGCGCCCGATACTTGACTATTGCAGGATCAGGGGGTTCAGGACGCCCGACGAGAGCGATTACGGCTACGCCAGGCTTGCCCAGGTCATATCCAACATGATGGGAGGGGACGGATATTCTGTTGGAATAGGCCCCCTCAACAGCCTGGACACCGACAACGGGGACAACGGAACCTACGTGGTCGAAGGCTGGAAGGTCGTGGAAAGGCTCTATTTCTCCGGCGAGGAGCAGAACATGTACGACTACGTCGAGTTCATGAAGTTCGTGGACGAGTCCCAGCCGGAATGGCAGAAGATAGGAACGGCCATGATGTCCCGGCTGCTGGAGCACGGGAGGACGCTGCCGGAGGTCTCGTTCCAATACCATTTCAGCATGGAGCGCAGGGCCGGCCTGAACATACGGCCCGAAGGCTTCAAAGTCGGGGCCTCGTACGCGTGCCTGCCGGGATCCGACGAAAGCCGCCTTCTAGTCACCGGGATGTCCATGGACGGCCTCGTCGGCGAATATCGCGGACGTACCGTGTCCGGCCCCAGGTTCCCGTGGAAGGACGGCGCCGAGACGTTCGTGCTGACCGACGACGACGGCAACGAGAGGATCGTCGATTCCACAGGTCCCCTCCGAGGGAGGTCATGCCCTCCTAGCCTCGTTGAGCGGCCTGTCCCAGAACACCTTCGCGCCGTTCTCGGCAGCAATGGAATCCGCGGTCTCACGGAAAGAGTCCAGGAACTCCGCTTCGCGCTTCTTGGAACGCCGCCCGGAGGCCTCGTAGACGGTGCGCTCGAAACAGGCGTCGTACGTGATGCGGTAGTCCTCGGCGTCCTCATGCGGGAAGAAGCTCAGGACGACGTCGTACTTTATCCGCCTATCGTGGGAATCGGCCACGAGGAGGGCGCGGACCGCGCGGCGGGGGACGCCTGCGAACTCGAGCTCAGCTTCGAAATACTGGTCGTACACGTTTATCGGGTCCATGTCGATCGGCACGGGATGGCGGTCTTGCGATTTTATATTGATTATGCGGAAGGCGCCGTTGCATGCGGACGGCACAAACGTGGATGCCTCGCCCGTGCCGATCCATGTCCGCCACATCCTGATTCGGGGAAATAATAAATATCGCATTCCGATGGAGGCGTCATGCCCAGAATACGCGAACACACCCGCTTCGAGAAAGCCAGGATAATCGGCGCGAGGGCACTCCAGATATCCTTCGGAGCGCCTGTATTCGTCGAATATCCCGAGTCGTACATCGACTCCATCGACATCGCGATGCTGGAATACGACGCGGGAATGATTCCTATCAGCGTCATCAAGAGCTGATTCTCCCTCGGAAGCTCCTGTCCAGGATGGCCTTCACGTCATCCCTGGACAGCCTCCTGTAGCCGCCTTCGGTTATCGTGGTGGCATCGGCAAGCACGTCCAACATGTCTTTTGAGACCCCGAGGTCGCGGACCCTTGCCACGACCCCTATCTCCCTCATCCAGTCCTCCATGCGGCTCAGCCCTTCTTCAGCCACGCGCTCGTCGGTCTTGCCCTGCGGATCGACGTCCCAGACCTCCTCGGCGAACCGGACGAACCTATGGAGGCCGTACGGCATCACGAACCTGTAATACGCCATCGACACCGCGGACAGCGTCATCCCGTGGGTGGCGCCTGTATATCCGCCGATGGACTTCCCGATCATGTGGACCATCCAGTCCGTCGGCTTCCCGCGGGATATCAAGGTGTTCAAGGCCAGCGAGGAGGCCCACATCAGGTTGGAGCGGGACTCGTAGTCGGACGGGTCCTTGACGGCGATCCTGGAGCTCCTGACGACGGACCTCATCAGCCCTTCGGCCAGGTAGTCGCTGACGCTGTCGTCGTCTCCGGAGAAGTACTGCTCGCAAATGTGGTTGAAGGTGTCGTATATCCCGGCCGAGAGCTGATAGCCGGGAAGGGACATCGTCAGACGCGGGTCCAATATCGAGAAGCGAGGCATTACCTCCTCTCCGAATATGTGCGCCACCTTCCTTTTCGAACGGGTGTCGGTTATTACCGCCCCACCGTTCATCTCCGACCCGGTTCCGGACATCGTCAGCACGCATCCGACGGGGATTATGGGACATTCGGGTTCGCAGAACCGTACGAAGTACCTGTCCCAAGGGTCCTCGTCGCAATAGACTGAGACGGAAAGGGCCTTGGCGTAGTCGCAGCATGATCCGCCCCCCACGGCCAGGATGAGGTCTGGACGGCATCCGCGCGCGATAGACACGCCTTCCCTCAGCTTGTCCAATGACGGATTCGGCATCACCCCGGGATCCTCGACCACGTCCTTCCCGCGGTCTTCGAGCATCCTGATCACGTCGTCGTAGACCCCGTTCCTCTTTATAGACCCCTGGCCGTACGCCAGCATCACGGTGTCCCCGACCCTGTCGAGCTCCTCCCCGAGGCAGGAGAGGGCGCCTTCGCCGAAATGGACCCTCGTGGGATTGCAGTATGTGAATCTCCCTTTCATCCTAGGTTGAAACGTCCGACGACGTGATAACCGTTCCGTCCGATCTTCGCCATGTTCCAAATACGGAGAACTGCATCCGCATCCGATACGATGGACCAGATGTGGTACTATGTCGGGGCGGCGGTCGTCATCGTGATGATGTGCGTCGGGATTTACGGGATGGCGGTAGCCAAGAAAGGCAGACGCCGCCAAGGGCGGTGACGATGAAGGCTCCGAAGCAGGAAGGCGTCCCCCGGCCGATGGAGGTGTGGAACGCCAAGCTGTACTTCGACGACATGTCCGGGGCGAAGAACCGTCCCGTGATAGTGCTGGAGAAACGGGACGACGAGTTCACGGTTCTCATGGTGACCAGCAGCGAACGCATGCCTGGGCGCATGGTGAAGCTCGACGACCCGTACGAGGTCATGCTGGACAAGACGTCCTCCGTCCGCGTGGACCGCCTTTTCAGGATCCCGCAGTCGAAGTTCAACTACAAGCTGGGCGACCTATGCGAAACCGACGCGGACATGGCCGCCGGCGTATTGAACGAGCACAAGGCCACGAAGGCTTACAAGAGGAAGGCTTACCGATACACCTAAAACGTTTAACGGCGACGCCCATTGCCGTGGCATGTTGCGTGGAGCGTCGGCTGTGGCCAAGGCCAATCCCGTCCTGGTCGTCTCCGCGGTACTCGCCCTGGCGTCCATGGCGTTAGCTCCCCCTTCGCCGGATTATCTGGAATACATCGACGTCCCGATGCTATGCATCCTGTTCTGCCTGATGGCGTCAGTGGCGGGCATGTCCGAATGCGGCCTGTTCGCCGCCGTGTCGGAAAGAATGACTGCGCACGCGGGCTCGGTCCGCGGACTTTGCCTGGCACTCGTCTCAGCCCCGTTCTTCGGCTCCATGGCGATGACCAACGACGTCGCCCTCATCACCTTCGTGCCCCTCGCTATGGCCGCCTTGATAAGGACCGGCAGGAAGGACCTGGTCATGCCCGTGCTGATCCTCCAGACCCTGGCCGCCAACCTCGGAAGCATGGCCACCCCCGTCGGGAGCCCTCAGAACCTTTTCATCTACTCCAAATACGAGGCGGACATGGGCGAGTTCCTCTCCAGGACCCTGCCGCTGGCCGTCGCCGGAGGGGCCGCCGTGTTCGCCGCCTGCGCGCTGGCATGCAAGGGCGGGATCCCCGGCACCGCGAAGGGCGCCGCGCCTGAACTTGACCGGAGGCTGCTGGCCGCCATGGTGGCGATATTCATCCTAGGGGTGCTGTCCGTATCGGGGACGGTCCCGTTCTGGCTGTCCTTGATCGTGACCTTGGCGGTGACGCTAGCCGTCCGCCCCTCCGTCCTCCGGAAGGTGGATTACGGGCTCCTCCTGACCTTCCTTTTCCTATTCGTCCTAATCGGGAACCTATCCCGCCTGGACCAGGTGGTGGATTTGCTGGGAGGCCTCATGGAGGGATCGCCCGTGCTGACCACGGCGTTGGCCAGCCAGGCGGTCAGCAACGTGCCGGCCGCCGTGATGCTGTCCGATTTTACGTCCGATTGGGGAGGACTCCTGGCCGGAGCGGACATAGGGGGATTCGGAACGCCCATAGCGTCGATGGCCAGCCTGATAACGTTCCGCCTGTACGCCAAAGGGACGGACCACCGTTCGAAAGCGTTCGCCACTCTCTTCCTAGCATCCAACTTCGCGGTCCTGGGGATGCTCCTCGGAGTCGACTGGATCCTTCACCCTTGGCGACGAAGCGGTTGCGATGGATCCTTTCCGGCTTGTAACGGCCTTCGTTGGGGGCCACGTCCCCGGAAGGATAGCCCGTGGCTATTATGCAGAACGGCTTGAGGCTGCCGGGAAGCCCCAGGGCGCCGGCCACCGCCGCCATCCTGTCAGGGTGGGGGGCGATCCCTATCCAGACCGTGCCCACGCCTCTGGATTTGGCCGCCAGGAGGATGTTCTGGGCTGCGGCGGCGAGGTCCTGCTGCCACATCAAGGGAGCCTTCATCCTCTCGTCCGCAGCGGCGAGGACGATCGCCATAGGGGCCCTCCCAACTGGACCTGCATAAGGGGCGGAGCGCGACAGCTCCAGGAGCAAGGCCCTGTCGTCCACTACGAAGAACTCCCAGCACTGCTGGTTCATCGCGGAGGGGGCGTGCATGGCAGCCTTGAGCATGAATTCCACGTCCTCCTCGGGGACCGGCCGGTCCTCGAACGTCCTCACGCTCGTCCTGGTGAATATCTCGTCCAATGTCATCTGGTCTTCCTCTTGAACGCCTTGAGGTACTTCAGGACCTCCTGGTCGCATTCGGAATCGGTCCATTCCGGGGTGTATCCGCCCTTCATATACTCGTTGTACCATGCGGCGCACTGTTCCATCACCGGCTTCATGTCCAGCTTCTGCTTCACGATGACGTAGGTGTTCTCTTCGGTCGGGACCCATAGCTTGGGGCGCTCGTAGTCGTCCTCCTCCAGGAATCCCACCAGGAAGACGATCCTGTCGAGGTTGGAGAGCTCGGCATACAGGGAGGCCTGGTACATGTACGACATGGGGACGTTCGTGTATCCTCCGATCCCGTCCTCCCACTTCTCCTTCAACCCGGATGTCTTGATCTCCAGGATGGAGTCCCTGACGTTGTCGACCTTGATGTATCCGTCCACCAAGCCGCCGAACAGCTTGTCGTTGTGGAAATGGTCGTAGCCGCACATCTCCATCGGGACCGGCTCCTCCACCGCCACGGAGTGCCCCTCCTGTATCCCTAGGGCGTCCCCCAGCATCGGCGCGACGTTCTTGGCCAGATGGTCCCTGAGCACGGGCTCTAGGACGTTCCCCGCGTCGATGTACTTGTTCGCCTTGTCGCCGGGGTAAAGTCCGGCGAGCTCGCATGCGACCTTGAAGGGGGAGGAGAACTCGCTGACCCCCATAATGGATCCCACGCGGGTGCCGGTTATCTTCTTCAGCTTGTAAGTGTCGAAGTACACCGTCCTCTCCTCGTCGACGATGTCTTCGATGCCCATCCTCCCGTCGTATGCCATGCGGACGGGATTGACGGTCCCGATTATTATCTTGGCGATGCGCGCACGCTACCTGAAGCGGAAACAAAGAAGCACGAAGGAGCCCCTGCAGCCTCCGGGAACCAGTACGGCATCCTCCGGAGGCCACGCCTGGGGGCGTGAATCGTTTGACTGCCGGATCAGACGGCGTAAAGCACGCCGCCCGACCCCTGGAAAGCCTTTCCGGCAAGCCCTGCGGCCGTGTTGGGCAGGACCTCGCCTTCTTCGTAAAACTTCACCTTGTAGAACGCGTTGGAGCCGACCGAGGACAGGGCCTCCGAGAACGTGGCCTCGGACAGCCCAATGCACCCGCTGAAGGCGCTAGCCCCGATCTTCTTGACCGAGGAGAGGTCCAGGACAGACATTCCGGAGCAGTTGGCGAAGGCGTAGGAGCCTATGGCCGCTTGCCCGACGACGCGGACGCTGGCCAGGTTCTTGCACTCTGCGAAGGCCTTCGTCCCTATTGACGTGGACCCGGAGACCTCCACCGACTCTATCGACCCGTTGCCATAGAACGCCTTGGGCATGACCTCCGTCACCTTCCAATCGAACCCAAGGTATCTTACGCTCCCCGGGATCACGACGTCCTTCACGGACACCCCCTTCACGGCGACCTCCGTCTTCCCGTCTGTGGACGTCACGGAATACTTCACCCCGTCGATCGAGAACGACCCGCCGACGTCAGGCACGTATGCCTCGAGGTGGTCGCAGGTCCCGAGGAACTTGTGCCCGGCCAGATTGGCGGCCGTGGCCCCGACCTTCTTGCCGAGGACGTAGAACGAGCACCCGTAGAACGCAGTCGACCCTATGCCCCCTATGCTGTCGGAGACGTACACGTTCCTGAGGCCGGTGCATCCACTGAAGGCGCTCTTGGAGACCGTCGCCGACTCCCCCTCGATCCTGAGGGTCTTGAGTCCTGTGCACTTGTAGAAAGCGTACTGGCCGATGTCCGACTTGATAGACAACGAGGCCAGCTTCTTGCAATAGGCGAAGGCCTTCATCCCGATGCTCTCCAAAGAGTCCGGGAACGATATCGACGACAGCGCCACGCAATTATAGAACGCGTTATCTCCGATGACTGCCAAGGTGCTTGGAAGCTCGACCTCTTTGAGCGCCTTGCATTCGCTGAACGCGCTCTTCTGGATGGATGAGACCCCGTCCATGACGGTCACGGACCTCAACGCAGAGCAACCGTAGAACGCGTACTGCCCCACGTCGACGTAGGTGACCAGGGTCTTGATGCCGGAACGCGCGAAAGCCTTCAGGCCCATCCCGACGACTTTGAAGGCGTGCCCCCCTTCGGACACGTACGCCAGAACGACGAGGTCCTCCGGGAGGGCCTCATGGCCTACCGCGGAAACCTCGCGCGAGACCGGGTCAGTGACCTTGTAGACCACGCCGCCCTGGACGAAGACGTCCCCTGCGGCCGGCCCGAATACGCTCACTTGGCATTCGGAGACGAATCCGCCATCGTGAGAGACGGCGGTGACGACCGCCCTTCCCGGCCCCACAGCCGTGACGGTCCCGTCCTCGGAGACCGTAGCCACGGAAGGGTCGGAGGTGGTCCAGACTACCTCGCGGTCGATGGCGTTGGAAGGCGTGAATACCGTTGCGAGGACGACCTCCTCTCCGACATCCATTTCCGTGCACGGCGCATCTATCGACATCCCCTCGGCATGGACGTCCGCCTTGACGCAATAGAGCAGCCCCTTGTCGTTCACGAAGACTATGCTTCCGTCGGACAGGAAGCGGGGCTGCTGGGAGCAGTACTGCTGCACCGAGACGTCGGAAAGGAAATCCACGGAGAGGGAATTGGTCCCGACGTCGTACACGGCTACGGCTATCTGGGAGGTGTTCTCGTAGCTCGCCCTGTATGCATACACCTTGCCTGGATGGCCGGTGGATATCGCCATGTCACCGTGGGCGTAGAACGTATCCTCGTGGACAGACGCGAGCAGCTCCATGGTGGCGACGTCGTAAACCTGGAAGCAATCGTTGCAGAACACGTATCCGAGACCGTCGTAGACCGCCATGGTGGACGAAAACGGCCCCCCGGTATGGGACGACGCCGTCTTGAGGGTGGCCCTGTCGAACCTCCCGTCCTCCATCAGCCTGACCGAGGCCAGGTTGACTATGTCCTCGCTGGAGGACCCGAACAGGCCGCCGTCGTAGACGGTGAGCGTGGCGTACCCCTCGCCTATGAAGGTGTAGCCTACGTTCACCATCCTTCCGAAGAAGTCGTCGATGTACAGCCTGTCGATCGACTCGCCCGTGGCGTACTTGCAGGTGGACAGGAACACCGCCCCACTGCCCTCCATTCCGACGACCATGACGAAATCGTTATGGAAGACCATGTTGGTCCCGCCCTGGTACGGGGTCACAGACGACCCGATGTCCGCCGACCACAAAGGCTGCTGCAGGTTCCCTTCCACGTCTGGGCGCTCGTCGACGGCCGAATAGCAGTACGTGTTCGACCCCTTGGTCACATAGAAGCGCCCGTCATGGTAGTACGCTCTCTGCGACGTCTCCCCTATGGTGAAGAGGTTGACGAGGTCGGTGTCGTACACCTTGCCGGTGACGCTGTCCAAAATAAGACCTCCGCCGACCGACAGATACTCGTAGAAGCCGCTGAACGAGTCGGCGGTCTTCACGCTCTTGACAAGATTGCCGTCGTAGTCTATCTTGAGGAGGTAGTTGTCGTTCTTGCAGTAGATGTAGTCGCCGATCATCGCCGGAGCGTAGACCATGCCAGTGAAAGTCATGTTGTCGGACTTCCCTCCGCTCCCGAAGGTCCAGGCCGCCACGTAGTCGTCAGGAGTGGGCGTGAGAAGCGGCACCGAGGCTACGGACGATCCCGACGCATGGTATGCGGCCTCGAGATGCAGCCTGACGTCGTCATGTATGTCCGTCATCTCCAGGGTCTTTCCAGAGATCTGCACGTCTTGTCCGCTCACCCTCCATGCCAGAGGCTCGTATCCGAAGTCCGCGACGTACTCGAACGTCAGATGGGAGCCGTCAGGAACCAAGGTCCCGGACCTGCACGGCTCGGCGCCTCCGTTGACGTATAGGTTCAAGTGCCCGCCGGACGAGGTGAAGCTCACGGCGTGATACATGGGGAGGAGCCAACGGGCGACCAGGGAGACATCGTCCGTGACTGGCCCGAAAGAATACGGAACGTCCGAGCCCTGCTCGTACCATCCTCCGAAGACGCGCCCGCTCATCTTGGGGTCCTGTGGCCTTTCCGCGGAAGTCCCCCTCGTCACGTCCTGAGGTTCGACCGGGCTTCCTCCGGCTGGATCGAAGGTCACGCTGAGCGTATCGTCTAGCACGACGCCCTCCACGGTAAGGACGAGGTCGTCGAACACTGGCTTCTCGTAATAGCGGTAATCTCCAGAAATGAAAGAGGGCAAGACGGGGTCCCCGTTGGCGCGGACCGCGAACCCGTCGCCGGCGACGTATCCAGGCATGAGCAGGACCGAGAACCTGACCGCCCGTCCATGCTCTATGTCTTCCAAGGCGTCGGCTCTGAATTCGAACCCGTCGCCGGCCGGCGCGAGGATATCGTACCTGTTCACGGCGTATCCGTCCGCATGGACGACGACGGCGGAGCCGATGCCTTCGATGAGATACATCCCCGAGACGTCGACGCCGCCTATAGTCGTGCCCTCCGGTGCCGTCACCACCTGCGCGCCGACGGAGGTCACCGTCGGGACGGACCTGTCGTATCCTTCGTTGGCCTCGAAAGCGAAGGCTATCGAGTCGTCCCCGGAGACGGCCGTCAGCTCGCATGCGGATACGTCGTTGACTTCGAAGACCACATGGAACCCCCCGATGTCCACGAACTGCCCAGACATGGGGAGCTCCGAGCTGGCCGCGCCGTCGTAGACTCCGTGAAGATAGTACGCAGACACGGACGGGAAGGCCCCGGATGCGATCACGGGGGACGAATAGAGGTATATTCCGTCCAGGCCAACCCCGCCGGCCTCGGATACGGCGGAAGCCAGTATGCTCGTCACCGAACCCGGGATCGTCAGCGTTGAGGCGGAGGAGAACCCGTCGAGGGATTTCGGGCAGATGGTGACAGTGCCGTCCTGCACGAACGCGGATCCGGACGACGGCCGGGTGAACACCAGCGCGTCGCCGACGTAAAGCGCCTTTCCGTCGAATTCGAACGACGGGTCGCTTGCAACCAAAGAGGGTGATTCCTTGGAAAGGACGGAGGAGATTAGGCTGTACGACGCTCCGCAATAGCCGTCGCCTATCCTCAGCGTCGTCGAAGACTCGTCCGAAGACGATATCGCCACGCGGCTGGGGGAGTCCCCGACCTCGGTGCGGTAAGTGACGTCGATGTACTTGCACGAGTTTCCTGAATCCGTCTTCACCAGATTCTTCAGCGGATTGGAAGAGAATCCGTCGACGATATCGAAGGGAACCCTCCAGCGGACTATGAAATCATCGAGGGACGCGCAGTTTATGAATGCGGAGGAGGCGACTCCTATGGTGCCGTGCACATCGACCGTTTTCAGCGAAGAGCATCCGTTGAAGCATTGGTTCGGAATCACAAGGTAGGGGGCGAGCACCTGGACGCTGACCAGGCTCTTTGCCCCGGCCATGGAATAGCTCTCCAGGGCGTCGTAAGGCATGGAGGCGGGGAAGACGATCTCCGTAAGGCCGGACCCGTTGAACGCGCGGACCCCGACGTGCCTGACGCCGGCCAGGTCTATGGATGTCAGGGACACGCACCCGGAGAACGACTGGTCGGGGATGCTCTCCAGATCTTCGGGGAGGACCACTTCGACCAACGATGTGCACTTGTTGAACATCTTCTCGCCCATGACGGAACCGGGATTGAGCGCGAACGTCGTAAGGGAGTTGCACCCGGAGAAGCATTCGGCGCCGTATTGCTCCACACCGCCGCAGACGACCTCCGTCAGGGAGTCGCAGTCATAGAACATCTTGGACCCCAACGCCTTTATGGAATCCGGCAGGACCACGGATCCCAAGGCGGAGCAGCCGCTGAAGACCTCGTCGCCGACCTGCTCCACGCTGTCGGGCACATGGACCTCCACGAGGCTCTTGCAGTTATTGAAAGTGCGGTAGGCAAGATAATCAATGGAGGGCGGTATGCTGATGCTTTCTATCCCGCTGCTCTGGAACGCCCCGCTCCCAATCGCCACAAGGCTGTCCGAAAGCACTATGCGCTTGATTCCGGACTTCATGAACGCGTTATCGTGGATGTTCCCCACGTGGTCCGGGACGACGAGCTCGTCCATGGCCACGTTCTCAAACGCCCCTCCCCCTATGACAGAGACGAAGGACGGGAACTCGTAGGCCGCTATGCTGGAAGGGACGTAGACGAGGACGCTGTTGAAGTACAAAGGTTCGGGGATGGAGGTTCCGGAGAACACGGAATTCTCAATGCTCCGGATCCCCGAAAGGTCGAAGGACGTCATGGACGAGCAGCCGCTGAAGGCCTCGGATTTCAGAGCCATCAGGCTTCCGCACGAGACATGCGAGAGAGAAGTGCATCCGGCGAAGGCCTTGGATCCCAGAGAGGACGCCTTGGATATGTCTGCGGACGCCAGGGACGTGCATCCGGCGAAGGCTTGGCTGTCGATGCTCAGCGCCGAAGGCATCGAGGCCGAGACCAAGGAGGTGCAGTTCTGGAAGGCCATGCTCCCGACGGAGGCCGCGTCAGGCAGGGAGACCGTCTCCAGGCTGGAGCATGATTTGAAGGCAGAGGATCCGACCGAGGCCACATTGTCCATGGACACCGAAGTGAATGCGGTGCCGGCAAAGCAGCTGGACGGTATGGCGGTGACCCCGCCGAGATCGACCGACGCCAGGGAGGAACATCCGTTGAAGCAGCTGGAAGGAATGGAGACGACGGTATCGGGCAACGCGACGGAGACGATGCCGGCCTTGGACTTGAACGCGTTCGAGCCTATGCCCGTCACCGTGTATTCCTTGCCCTGGTAGGTCACAGAGGAAGGGACCGTTATGGCCGGCCCCGACGGGCTCTGGACGTATGTGGCCTCATAGGTGTCCATCAGGTTGTAAGTGGCGCCGTCTATGACGGCGGACTTCGTGGCAGCGTCTACATCCGGCTGCCCTATGGCCGATGCCGCGACTACGACCGACAATATGACGATCGCCAGCACGGCAGCTGTTTTCATGAATCTCATATGACCGCCTCACAGATGGCCTCGTACGATTGGATGCGACATCCATCTATGAAATTGGATAGCATTTCCGATATTATAATGGCGACACCTGCGGCCTTCCTGTCGGAATCCGCTTTTTTTGAACAATCCGTTGCACCAGAGGATTCCGCGCCCCTCCTCCAGATTGGTCCAGACGGCCGCCGTCCCGAACCCGGCCTTCTCGAAGACGGCCGTCATCGACTCGGGCGTCAGGTCGGTGTAATGACGGCATCCGCGGAGACCCTCGTAGTCCCCGAGCCTGAAGGACGCGTATAAGATGCCTCCCTCCTTCAGCGACCTGTGGATCAGAACGAGGATCCCCGGAAGCTCGTCCGAGGGCAGGTGAAGCAAAGACGAGCAGGCCCATACGCCGTCGAACTCCTCGCAGTAATCCAGCTGAGAGAACCTGATGCTCCTCACGCGGACGCCGACGTTCCTCTCCGCGACGCGGCACATCCCCGAAGACCCGTCCACCGGGGTCGCGTCATACCCGGAGCCGAGGAAGTACGCCGTGTCGCGGCCAGAACCGCAGCCCAGGTCCAGGATGGAGCCGCCCTTAGGAATGAGCTCCAGAAACCTGGACCTGGCCTCCGACACGTCGGCATGAAGCGTCTGCTCGGAATACTCCTCGGAATTCCCGTCGTAGTAGTCCAGGGTCCCGGCCATGCCTCGCCGTACCGCATCCGGGTAGAAGACCCCGTCGGAAGGGCCCCGACCGCAACAGAGATTACCTTAGAGGGAATCCGGCGGCCGAGGGGAAAACCGGGCGGCCGAAAGCCGTCCGGCACATCAGGGCAGGCGGACCAGCCTGTTGCCGACGGATTCGAACGTCGACCACTTCAGCGCATCCGCCGAAACGCCCAGCCTGGCCCCGAGGTCCCAGAAGGTGAGCCCGCTGAAGGCGTCCTTGGCGATCCCCGAGACGTCCTGGAACGAGACGTGTCCCAAGCCCGTGCACTTGGCGAAGGCGCAGGCGCCGATGGAGACGACCGGGCCGAAGTCTGCGGATTCCAGAGAGGAGCATCCGTAGAACGCATAAGACGCGATCGTCCTGACATTCTCGAAACCTACCGATTGAAGACTGGTGCATCTGGCGAACGCCTTTGTTCCGATGGACTCCACGTCCCCAAGGGAGACCGTCCTGAGGCCGGCGCATGAATAAAACGCCTTGGACCCGACCGATACGACCTTGTACGTGAATCCCAGATGTTCCACGCTGGACGGAATGCAAAGGACGTCCCCGAGCTCGCCGGAGCGGCCGACGACCTCGACGGATGACACGGTCTTCACCTTGTATGTCAGGCCCTCGGATGAAAAGACCTCGCCGATCGTCGGTGCGTATTCCGTCAGCCTGCTGGAGCCTCCCAGGAACAGATGGCCGGGGATCGCCTCATGATCCATCTCCTCCCCATCTGCGGAGACGAAGACACAGTTGTAGAAGGCGTTCTTCCCGATGGTCGTCCCGTCGCCTACTTCTACCCTGGATATGCCGGTGCATCCGCTGAAGGAGCTGACCCCGAGGACGCTGCCGTCGCCGACGCTTATCTTCTCGAGGCCTGTGCAGTTGAAGAAGGCGTAGCCGCCGACCTTGCCTGAGACCACGAGGGACTTCATCCCGGAGCAGTAAGAGAACGCTTTCACCCCTATCGAACGGACGGCGGACGCATCCACGCTTGAAATGGCCGTCCTGCCGAAGAACGCCTTGGCGCCGATATCCTCCACTACGTATGCCACGCCGTCGTACGTCACCTTCGGAGGGACCACGAGATCTCCTTCGAAAGAATCGAGGCACCCTACCAAAGACGCCTTTCCGACGGCTCCGTTCACGGATTTGACAGTATAACGGAGGCCGTCGGACACGAAAGCGGAGGCCGTCTCTGGAGCCTTGTACACGGCATACAAGACCATGGGGGAGTCGGGACGCAAGAGCTCTCCGATTTCGTGCATAGGGCCGCTGCCGTCGGGGCTGTCGTTCCATCCCACGAACATCATGCCTTCGGGCACCGAGATCCCTCCTGGAAGGTTTGGGAGCACCACCGGATCGCCTGAAAGGCATGGAATCGTGACGACGACGTGGGGGTCCAGGACCTTGACCTTGCCGACGACCGTGGTCGTCATGGTCCCTCTGGCGTTCATAAGGTTGATCACTACAGAGAATTCATGCGTCCCGACATCGTCTGAGCCAGGACTGATCACTATAGTTATATCATTGCTTCCGGAGCGCTCGGCGTCGTACCGGAGCAATTCGGGTTCCGATATGGACTTGATTCCGCACAGCCTCTGCGTGCATCCCCTGGATATGTCGAGCACGGTGTTCTTGCCCACGTAGGCCTCTATCTCTCCGACGTCGACGGTCTTTCCCTGCGAACCTGTCTTGACGCTCGCCTCGACGTCGAATCCGGATTCTACCATGGTATCCAGATAGATGTTGAAAGACCCGGAAAGCGCAGGCCTGTTGACCGCGATCTTTCCGAAACTCGCTTCCCTGTACACATTATCGGATGTCGATGATTGCCTATGGGATCCGAACATCGGACAGACGCCGTAGCAACGTACGGACAGCTCCATCTCAAGACGGTCGCCTTCGGCATCGGACGGGACGAAAATGCCCTCGAACAACCCGTTCTCATCGGCCACGTACTCCTGTCCATAGAACCTCATGACCAGGGACTCGTCGGCTCCGTAAAACTGAGAAGTAACAGGAGACCCCGCTCCTGCCACCGATACGGATATCTCGTCCCCGGCTGCAAACCCGGTGAACGGGGCGCGGGTGACGTTGATGATGTCGACGGTCACCGGCCTTGCCTTGACCACCTGATACGATTTCAAGCCGTCTTTAGACGATACTATCAGGTTGGGCCCGTTGACGAGAGCCACGTGGCAGAACTGGTCCCCCGTTGTCTCGCTGGACTCGAATCCTATGATTCCGGAATCCGAGTACACAGGGTTGCACTGCCAAGTAGTTCCAAGGTAACTTGGATCCAGGTAGACCTGCGCCTTGTCCATCGTCTCGGAATAGAAGAAGACGTCAAGATCCGAATCCAGATGGCTTCCGGAGGTCCTGTGCTCCGCGCCTTCGATCGGCATGCGCACGCCGATGTCGGGTCCGGCGCCCTCCCCGACGGTCACCACGAACAGCCCGGTGCTCTCCGGATAGGAGGCGCTGATCAGCCTATCGGCCATGCCGTTCACGTTGCGGTATTCCACATTCACGGCCTCATAGGTCACAAGGACCAAAGCCATTCCGTCACGCATAGCAGTCATAGTGTTTCCATCGAAACCGACCACGTCAGATGCGGTCCCGTCGAGATTGATAGCACTATAGTGAAACTCAGGTTTGAGGAACGGATAATAGGAACGGTCGTCCTCGGTCAGCGTGATCCTCTCTGGATTCATTTCGAAGACTTCCCCGGCATGCATCCTCAGGTATCCTTCGGGATTGATGTTCAGCAGCATGTCGGAAATGCCCACGTCACGGTTCACCTCGTCCTGCAAGTGAAGCTCGAATTCCTCCTGGGACATTGTTATCTTCATTCCAGGAGAAGGCTTGATTATGACACATCTGTCCGCATAGCCATCCATGGAGGCGCGGATCCCGTATGTGTATCCAACCGCAAGCTTGTAGACGCAAGTGACTGCCCCTTCGCCATGATTTACGGAATAAGGCATGACCTCCATGGGAACGGCCTTGTCGAATCCCATCATCGAAAGCGTCGCTTCGGCCCCGTCCGGATATGATAACGTAAAATCCGTCGCCGAAGGCATGAACACCTTGTAATTCGCGGTCGGCGACTGCATGACGGTGGATTTGAACACCGGACAGCACCCCTCCGACACCTTCCCGTCTGAAGGCGTGACTAACGTCTCGACGGCGTCTCCGATTAGTAATACTATAGTGATTCCACTATGGTCTACAGAGACGGGGGACGTCTCCACGGAGCCTCCCGCACCAGACGCCCTCACTTCCATGCGATAATCGTCCCCGTATGTCCATCCGACGTTTCCGACGCTGAATTTGACGGAGAGGAACCTCAGATACTCGTTCCCTCTTATTTCACGAACAGTGTGGTAATACGTTTCGCCGTCTTCAGAAAGAACCGAGACATCGTACGCCCCTGGTTTCAGGAACAAGACAGGCTGCCCGCCCGCGACGTCCGTGGAAACGACTCCGTCTGCTGACTCGAACACGACGGAGACGGCCCGATCCAAATCGCATCCCACGGTCACGCGGCAATCGCCGTCCGCCCCTTCGACGGCAGGCACGACCGCCACCAATAGCGCTATGAATGCCAGCGCCCCAAATGATATCGTTCTCATGTCTAACACAACCCGGCTCTGAACGCGGTCAATCCGCGAGCCTTGCCACCGTCGTGTTCGCATGGATGTGATTAAAACAGGAGGCGTGCACGCACGTTATCGGCACGGCTTATACCAGAACACCCCGTAGCAACGGCATGGAGCGCCGCATTCGGGGCAATGATGGCCTTCCGGCGACGAGACCATGCGGTTCCAATATCCCTTTATGGAAACAGACTCCGCCATGCCCATCCTCGTCAGGATTCCTGAGATGTTGGTCCTGCCGCCCGCGGACTTCCAGGCCATGGCGCATAAGAGCTCGCATCCGGAGGCCTTCATCTCCTCCGCCGACCTCTCGCAAAGGGCGGTCCCTGCCCCGGTCCCCTTCGCCCCGTCCGCGACGGCCACCGAATCCAATATGCCGACGAGCCTCCGGGAAAGCACGAGGTCCCTCTCGGGTCCTTCAGGCAGCCCCAGGCGCTCGGCCTCCTCCTCCGGGCCGAACGTCCGGCATATCGCGAATCCGACCGGGATTCCGTCGTCCTCGACGACGTTGCAGAAGCAGGAGCCGGACTCCTCCATGAAATCCTCCTCGGACAGGTAGT
>JAEEGK010012445.1_pt1 | contig 19321 bp, 16 predicted proteins | sample 8958771 | NCBI WGS metagenome assembly JAEEGK01 (sample SAMN16246547, study PRJNA631951) | gut metagenome | biome: gut microbiome; feature: rumen; material: SC-attached | host: Bos | place: Iran: Karaj | collected 2018-10
GCGCACCTTTACGGCTCGGTTGGCGTGCTCAAACTCGGCAACGACATCCTGTTCAAGCAGGAGAACGTGAAGGTTGACCGCATCACTGGCCACGGTGGTTTGTTCAAGACCAAAGGTGTGGGACAGCGCGTGCTTGCGGCCGCTATCAACTCGCCAATCTCGGTTATGGAAACCGCTGGCGAAGGTGGTGCCTGGGGCATTGCCCTGTTGGCTGCGTATGCCGTTAACAACGCTCAAAACCAATCGCTTGCCGATTGGCTCGACGCAAAAGTCTTTGCCGGAAACACCGGCGTTGAGATTGCCCCGACCGCCGAAGACGTTGCAGGTTTCAACCGCTACATCGAGAACTACAAAGCGGGCCTGGCCATTGAGAAAGCTGCTGTTGAAGCGAAGAAATAAGCAGATTTTTCAAACAATGAAAGGCAATCTCCGAAAGGTGGTTGCCTTTTTTGTTTGACTGAAAATCGACGATTTACCGCAAAAAAAGCAAAGTTTGCGCTTGTATATCAATTTTAAATGTATTTTTGTGATAATCAATTTAGTATTAACCGGGAATGGGATTGTGAACGGTAAATGAATCGTTATCCGATTTTCTATTAATTAATTCAAAAAATACCTATGAAAACTTTGACAATCAAAAAGATGCTATTGATGGCTTTGATGCTGCTGCCATCACTTTTCCAATCGTGCGATATTCAGTCATTGTTAGATGAAATGAACAACGAGGATGAGGAAGAAAACTACTCCTACAACAACGATATTGGCGGCAAGACAACCGAGTACGGAACAAAGTCGTGGGCTGCGTTGTCTGACAAGGCGCCGTTTATCAGTAAATTTGAGGCTGTCGGCAGCGATTTGAACTACAGTTCATATTCGACCGGCGTTCGCGATGGCGAGCGAGTGGAGGAGGTGCGTTTTGAACGAGCAACCACTGATGATGAGGCTGCGGCCTACATTAAAAAAATGCTTGCCGACGGCTACGTATTCACCTTCGGAGATGGTGCTTTGAAAGGATACAAGATTGATTCGGAAGGAGTTAAGTACGAAATAGAGTATGGCTATAACCAGTATTGCTATCGAAAAACCGAAATCAGCCGTCAGAAAAAAGATTCGGCCGCAAAGCAGTATTCCGATGAATTGAAAAATCAGTCGGGTACAAAAATTTATACCAACTGGGCGCAAGTTTCGAAGGATGTATCGTGGCTTCAGATTTTCCCGGAAGCGGGCGGCGTTTACGCGTTGAGCAAGGCTTCGGGCAACGAGGTCAAACTGTATGGCGATATTAGTTATGAAACCATAGACAAGTTGGTTGAGAATGCGTTAGCTAATGGTTTTAGTGAGTTTAACTGGGGTAGTTCGTTTGAAAAAGAAATCAACGGCAACCGTTATGTTCTGACAACAAGCTATGATGTTTTGACCTTCCAGCGTATTCTGGCCGATGGCAACAATGGCAACAACGATATTCCTGACAATCAGACGCCGCCTGAAAATCAGGAGAATAACAATGAGAACGGAAACGGTGAGGCCCCAGTTGACGGTGGCACGCCAGAAGAAAACAACGGCAACGAGGAGAACAATGGCAATCAGCAGTCTGTATCGGCCGATGATTTCAATGCTGACGGTAAAATCGACTGGCGCGACAAATTCTACAAGCTGGCAGCGACAAGCGGCGTCAGCACCAAAACGCGCAAAACCTACAATGGCGAAGTTTCGTTCTATAATTTTTCATCGTCGTATGGCGGCATTCAAGTTTTCGATTCTGTGGCAGGCTTCGATGCCAGCCAGTATTACTACGACCTTTCGGTCAAAGGCGGAATGTATTACAAGTATGAGAAAGGCGCCTGGCGCTATACAAGCAGTGTGTTCAAAGACCGTAACAAACCTGCCGAAGAGGGTTACAAAAGCGAGTTCAGTTCGATAGTTTATTGGGCTCCAACGTCGTGGGGCGATGCTAATTCAAGTTTTGTCACTTCAAACTGGACTAAAGTTGGCCGCAAAACTTATGCTGGCCGCCAATGCACTGAGTATAACTATTCTGGCACCACATATTATATTGATAACGAGACCGATGTGTGCCTATATTACAATGGCTCCGGTGTCGAATTTGAAACTTTGGAATTTACGGTTGGTGCAAAATTGTCGGTTCCTGAACACAGAGAATGCAAAGCCGGTTTTCCGGCAAACGTGAAAATCACAACAACCGATACAGTTAAACTGTTCGGCACCACAGTTACTAATCTGACTATCATTAAGCTAGGCAACGAGTGGATGTGCACTGACGGCAAGGGAACATATCAATATTGGAAGTTCGACAGCAACGGCGTAACACTGAAAGCAATGGTTAAAGATGAAGGCGACGAAATCTGGACATCGGTTCTGGACGACACCCATTGGCAGGATTTCGATTACTTCGCGCAAAAATGCGATTTCAGCTTCATTTTCAGTAACTCAACACCCAAAGGCAGCTGTTATAGCGAGTGCAACCCAACGGGCGAGACGCTTACTGTTTGCGGCGTTGAGTGCGTGAAATATGAAGGCACAAGTGTTTTGAACACAAGCTACGAGTTCTACGTCAACGAGAGCAACAATGTGGTTTACAAGGCGAAGGATGTTTCATACAGCGCGATAACCGGATGGGACACTTCTGTGACCGCGTTTGAGATTCCTGCGCCATAATAATTGACAATCACTGATTTATACACCGCCGTTCATTATTTCGATGGACGGCGGTTTTTTCCGTCAGAAAATGGCCTGATAATTGTAACTTGCAGCAAAAATTCATCAGTTATGGATTACGTGCTTCTATTTTTAGGTGTTCTCTTGGCTTTGGCCGGATTTTTCGGATGTTTTGTGCCAGTCATTCCCGGACCGCCGTTGAGTTTCCTCTCGTTATTGATGCTTCAGTTTACGCGATGGGGCGATTTCAGTACCACATTTATGGTTGTTATGGCGGCGCTGGCCGTTGCGGCCGTTGTGCTCGACTATCTTGTCCCGGCTTGGGGCACCAAAAAGTTCGGAGGCACCAAGCGTGGCTCGTGGGGCGCCACAATCGGTGTTCTTGTGGGGATGTTTTTCGGTTTGCCCGGAATTGTGTTCGGTCCGCTGATTGGCGCTTTTGTTGGCGAGTACACCGGCAACAACGATACTGACCGTTCGCTGTACGCGGCTCTCGGCTCGTTTGTCGGCATTATGACCGGACTTGTCTTGAAGCTGATTTTGTCGGGAGCAATGATTTATTATTTTGTAAAAGAGTTTCTGTCAAATATTTAGGTTTAGCCGATGCAAAACCGCAATCCTCTATCGCCCAAAGAACTCGCCCTGCTCGACCAGATGCAGCGCCTGCGTTACAGTCAGGGGCTGATAACCACTTCGCTGTCCATTCTGCGCCAATCGCGTGAAGCGCAAGACCAGATGCTGTTATTTATGTACGAGAAGCACCCTTCGGAGAAGGTGTTTGTCGAGCGCCTGGCCGGAATCTGCGCTGTCGACCCGAAAATGCGCAAATGATGTTTGGGTAAAACAAGCCACAATAATTTGTAGATTTGCGAGTTTTTTAGAAAAAGATAATTGATGGCTAAAAAATTATCGATTTGTTTGCTGTTGATGGTTTTAGGCGCACTGGCGTGTGAAGCGCAGCAGAACGTGGCCCGCAAGATTTACCAGATTGAAGGCGAGCCAATGTCGGCAACAACGCAGATTGACCCCGAAGAGTTCTACCCAAAGCTGCTCGACAGCATCATCATCGACCAGATAAACTTCATTCTCTACGAGCGCGATTGCGAGCCGTTGCAGTCACGTCAGCTGATGTTCTCGGTTGCCAACGAGCAGTCGGAATATATGGCGATGATGGCCAACGAGGACCCGAACGCCAAACTCAAACTGCCGGTGGGCGACCGTCTGCAGGCCTTTGGCGGTTCGAGCGAGGCGATTGAGATAACGGCCAAAATCAACGTTGTGAAAGGCAAGCAGCCGATGGGCTATTTTCAGATGGCCGAAGAGCTGGTTTTCCGATGGATGTCGAACAGCAAACTGGCTGCAATGTTCGAAAGCGTTAACTATCAGTATATTGGCGTATCATCGCATATTGATGCCGACGGCAAGCGCGTTTATGTGAGCGTGGTTTTGGGCAATTTCCGGTCGTTCAACGAGGGAATGCGCAACCGCGACCAGCTCAAGGTGCCATATTCAGTCAAGAACGGCGGCCTCGACGTTTACGATCCCGAGGTCTGCAAGCGCGTGAACCGTATGACCAACCTCCACGAGTTCCGCGACGCGATTGTGGTTGAGGGGCGCGAGGTTTATATCGATATGGAGAGCGCCAAGCCGCTGCAGAAGCTGCTCCGCAACAAAAACGACGCCCTGGCTCTCGACATCCTGCAAAGGGAACAGTACGCCTGCGGCCTTGAGCGCAACATCATCGACTACAACCGCTTCAACCGCGGCGTGCTTACCAAACAGTGCAAATCGAAGAAACTTTTCAAGAAAAATCTTGCTCCGAAAGCGGGTAATCCAAAGGCAATCAGGTCGAAAATTGCTGACCTGCCGCCCGAGGTGAATCTGGACAACAGCGAGATTAACCTGCTCATTGTGCAAGACGGAGCGGTGTGCGCAAGTGTCCAAAAATCATTCATTTATCCAATCAAGGGCACTTATAAAAACACCGTCAAGCTGCTGGCCGACACCATCTCAATCAACTCGCGTTTCGGCTACAAGCCGGTGCCCGACAGCGCCGACCTTGAGTTTGTGGTGCCGTTCAAGGGCAACAAGGCCGAGTACGATGAGTCGGATATTGAGCCGTTTCTGGAGGCGCTGGAGCAGCCCGATTTCAGCATTCTCAATATGAGCATCACGGCCTACTCGTCGGTTGAGGGTAGCGACTCGGTGAACCGCAACCTCCAGCAGCGCCGCGCCGAGAGCATTGTCAAGGCTCTAAAAAAACGGCAGATGGACTCCACCGAGACCGAGATTGTTACCGATTACAACTGGAGTGATTTTGTAACTGATATCAAATCAACTAAATACAGTTATTTGTCGCATCTCAGCATTGAGCAGGTGCAGGACACTATCGCCAAAAAGAATCTTGCAAAAGAGCTGGAGCCGATTCTGCAAAAACATCGCTTTGCGCGGATACAGATGCGCATTGTATACGACATCACCGGCGCCAACGAGCGGCCGTTTGTGGCGCGGAAGTTTGCCGAGGCCTGCGATTCGTCGGACCGCGCCCTGGCTCTGTCGATACAGAAATTTGTGATGCGCCGCATTCTTACGGGCAAATATCCCGCCGAGGCAATCAACGATTTGCGCATTCCCGCTGCGCCCGAGTTCGCCGGACTAGCGATGAACGACCTTTGGATGCGTCACCGTTTTGGACAGATAAAGGACGCCGAGCTGAAGGAGAAAATTGCCGAACTTGCCGCTTCGAATCCTTACAACGAGTACATCGCCTTCAACGACCTGCTGATGCAAATCAACTACCCCGACGGCCTTTTCAAAGACCTCGGAAGCCGCCTGCAGTCGGGCGTCGACCGCCTTTATTCAACCACTCTGCGCAAGGAGACGGTGGACAAACTTAATCTCCGTCTGCAGCTCCGCACCATCAGCGAGGTGGACTCCGTCACCCACGTGCGCTCCATCAAAACCGCCTGTGTTGACCGCATCAAAAAGATTGTTGACGTGAAAACCGAGACAATGGAAAATAGTCTCAAGCTGGCCGAACTGTTCCTCGATAATAAGGACTATATGCTGACAATCAAAACATTGGAGCCTTGGGTAGCATCTACAACAAATATGCAGATTCTGCTCACCTACGTTTCGCTCTGCTCGCTGTTCGAGAATCAGATGCACACCGCGGCGTTCGGGTCGGCAATGTCGCGAATTCGTGAACTTGAGCCGGAAACCTATTGTAAGTTGCTTAGTGGCAAGGGCGAAGGATTCTCATTGCGTGTGCTTGAGAACGAAAACATTAAATCGGACTATTGCAAAACCTGCAATGAGGCAAAGTAGGAGAGTAGGTTGCTGTTTGCAACAAATATTAACCGCAGAGTGTCAATAAAAAACGAAAAACGTCAAATAATTTTTTTGAGTTTCGGCTGATATTGCAATCAATTAATCTGCACAAGTGTGGAACAATATCTGAACTCGCTAAGCCAAGAGCAACTGATTGTGTTGCAGGTGTTTGCATTTGCGCTGCTTGTCCAAGTGGCGTACTATTTGTGTGTCGCCCTTCGTCCGGTTTGCAACAAGCGCGGAACCGCCACGGCGCAGCCCCCGGTTTCGGTCATAATTTGCGCGCGCAACGAGGGCGAGAATTTGAAACAGTTTCTGCCGAAAATTCTTGAACAGGATTATCCTGATTTTGAGGTTATTGTGGTTAACGACTGCTCTGAGGACGAGTCGCTGACAGTTCTTGCCGAGTTTGAGCTCACCTACAAAAATCTGCGCCACACAAGCATCGAGATTGACCGCAAATTCTCGCACGGCAAAAAACTGGCTGTCACAATTGGCTTGAAATCAGCAAAAAACGAGCACGTTGTGCTTACCGATGCCGACTGCTACCCGGTGAGCAACCATTGGCTGGCCGATATGGTAGCCTCCTACACCGACGGCACGCAGATTGTTCTGGGCTATGGCGGATACGAGCAACGTAAAGGCTTGCTCAACAAGATTATACGTTTCGACACGCTGACAATCGCAATGCAGTATTTGGGTTGGGCAAAAGCCGGCCATCCGTATATGGGAGTGGGGCGCAATATGTCGTACACCCGCAGTGTGTTCTTTGCGCAAAACGGATTCCAGTCGCATTACCACCTGACATCGGGCGATGATGATTTGTTTGTGAACGAGCGGGCCAACAAGCGCAACACCCGGATTGTGACCACTCGCGACAGCATTGTGGAGTCGGTGCCTTGCGACACGTTCCAGCAATGGGTTACTCAGAAGAAACGCCATCTTTCAACGTGGACACACTACCGTTTCGGCACAAAAATCGTGTTGAGTTACGAGTTGATGAGCCGTTTTCTCTTTTATGCGACGTTAGTTGTGGCACTGTGCTGCTTCGGGCTTTACATTGAAGCCGCGGCCGCCTATGGTTTTAGGCTTCTTATTCAGCTGATTGTCTATAAATTAAATATGCGAAAATTTTCAGAGCGCGGTTTTTTGATTTTAATTCCTATATTTGACATCATTTTACCACTTTTGCAATTGGCATTTAATATATTAAACTTAAGAGACAGTCGTAGTCGATGAATGTGAATCCTGATTTTTCGGACAAGGCCAAGCGTGATTACGAATTGGTTGTGCGAGCCCAGAACGGCAACGAGCAGGCTTTTACCGAGCTGTTGTCGAGCTACAAGGATTCCATCTATTTTATGGTTCTGAAAATGGTCAAGAGCAAGCCCGATGCCGAGGACCTCACCATTGAGGCGTTTGGCAAGGCTTTCCGCAACATCGAGCAGTACTCGCCCGAATTTGCCTTCAGCACCTGGCTTTTCAAAATCGCATCGAACAACTGCATCGATTTTCTGCGCCGAAAAAAAACGCGCCAGCTCGATACCATCAGCACCTCGGCCTCCGATGGCGAGACCACAATGGGAGAGGTGTTTGCCAAAGAAGCCACTATGGCTCTCAAATACGACGCTCCGGACCCCGAGGAAAGCATTATTCTGCAACAGAAGCACGCAATGTTGCGTGAGGTGGTTGCCAACCTGAAACCCCGTTACCGTGAGCTTATTGAGATGCGCTATTTCGACGAGCTTTCGTATGAGGAGATTTCCGAAAAGCTGGATATTCCGCTCGGCACCGTCAAGGCGCAGTTGTTCCGCTCGCGCGAGTTGCTCTACGAGATGCTGAAAGAACGCAACGCACATCTTCCTTAGCCGCTATGGATTGCATTTTACGTTACTTTCCCAATCTGACCGACAGGCAGAAAAGCCAATTCGCGCAGTTGCAGTCGTTGTATGCCGATTGGAACGAAAAGGTGAATGTCATCTCGCGGAAAGATATTGAAAACCTGTATGTTAATCACGTTCTGCACTCGCTGGCAATTGCCAAAATTGTGAGTTTTGCCGATGGCACGCGCCTGATGGATGTGGGCACGGGCGGTGGATTTCCGGGCATTCCGTTGGCGATTATGTTCCCCGGCAGCCAGTTCCGTCTTGTCGACAGCATTGGCAAGAAGATTGCGGTTGTGAAAGCCGTAGCCGAATCTCTGGGTTTGACCAACGTTTCGGCCGAACAGATTCGCGTTGAGCAAGTTAAGGATAAGTTCGATTTTGTGATTAGCCGCGCTGTCACCCGGTTTGACGCTTTCTACAATATGACTCGCAAAAGCGTATCGCCTGGCGGCAAAAATTCACTCGCTAACGGCATCCTTTATCTCAAAGGTGGCGATTTTGACGATGAATTGTCGCGAATCAACAGAAAAACAACCATTTACAATATTTCTGACTACTTCGACGAGCCGTTTTTCGAGACTAAAAAAATCATTCATTTGGAAATGTGATGTTGTTTAATTGCGCAGATGCATTATAATTGCAGTATCAAAAATCTATCGAAATGGAAACAAAAGATATTAAGGAAAAGGTTGAACATCTGGAACATCTGCTTTTTAGGGCAACGCTTGAGGAATACCCTAAATTGGCGCGAGAGTACTCTTACTGGGCCGAGAAACTTGCCGAGCGTGAGAAAGTGACTAACAAACGTCGCAGCGAGGATGACGAGGACGATGATGAGGAGACGGAAGAGGTTGACGATTCGGCAGAGAATGACGATGAGGACGAAGATTGATTTTTAACTTATTTTCTATCAATAACTAAGGCTCGGACTGTGAGGTTTGAGCCTTTATTTTATCTGGTTTTCTTGAACAAAAAACACCCCGAAGCAATCTGGCTCGCTCCGGGGTATTTTTCTTTTATCGGGTAATGATTATTTCTTCGCTGTTACGCTAACCACCTGTCCCTTAATCGTTTCCACATCATACTCAAAGTATTTTCCAAACTCGGGCTGACCGATGCTTGCCTTTTCCGACACAATCGGCTCTTTCACATCGGCCGACACGAGCAGAGCGTTCAGGCAAGCGCCTTCAGCAGGTTTCAGGCCGTCGCCCGCAAGTTCAACGGCCGAGCGGATTCGCAGCGTTCCGCCGATGGTCGATGTGATTTTTGCTGACGCCAGTTTGCCGCCATTCCAGTCCATATCAACCACAAATCCGCCGCGGGCGCACAAGCCGCTCACACTGCCATCGGCCCAGACATCGGGCAGGGCAGGCAGAAGATGTACTGCGCCATCGTGGCTCTGCAGCAGCATTTCGGCCACGCCAGCGCAGAATCCGAAGTTGCCGTCAATTTGGAAAGGCGGATGCGCGTCGAACAGATTGGCATAGGTGCGTCCGTTGCCGCGCGCCATCCACGGGTTTCCACCCGAAGGCAGCAGATTGAGCATATTGCAGATAATCCGATAGGCGTGGTTGCCGTCCAAAAGACGCGCCCAAAGGTTGATTTTCCAGCCGATAGACCAGCCCGTGGCCATATCGCCGCGCTGCGTTAGCGTGTTTTTGGCGGCCTCGAACAGTTGCGGCTGCTTGAACGGCGAAATCTGATTCGACGGATAAAGTCCGTACAAGTGCGACACGTGGCGGTGTTGGTCGGTCGGGTCGTCGGCGTCAACAAGCCACTCTTGCAGTTGGTTGTGCTGCCCAATCGCCATTGGCGCGATGCGGCCTAGAACGGTCTGCGCCGAATCGCGGAAAGCGGCATCAACACCGAGCACCGCCGAAGCCGCAATTGCCTGATTCAGAACATCAAAAACAATTTGATTGTCCATCGTGCAGCCCGCCGTCATCGACGAGCCGTCGTTGGTGTAGCCGTGTTCGGGCGATGTCGAAGGCGTGGTCACCAGATAGCCCAGCGTGGGGTGCTCAACCATCGCCGTCATATAGAATCGGGCGCTCTCTTTCAATATGTTATAGTTGTCGGCAAGGAATTTTCGGTCGCCAGTGAACAGATAATGCTGCCAGATGTGCGTTGTGAGCCAGCCGCCGCCGTTGGGCCACATTCCCCAGTAGGCGCCGTCAATCGGGCCCGTAACACGCCAGATGTCGGTGTTGTGATGAGCCACCCAGCCGTCGGCGTTGTACATCTGCCGAGCCGTGGCGCGTCCAGTCTGCGCAAGGTCGCCAATGAGCGAGAACAGCGGCTGATGGCATTCGCTCAAGTTGGTCACTTCGGCAGGCCAGTAGTTCATTTCAGCGTTGATATTGATGGTGTATTTGCTGTCCCACGGCGCGTCGACCATATTGTTCCAGATGCCCTGCAGATTGGCCGCCTGCCCGCCAGGCTGCGACGACGAGATGAGTAGATAGCGCCCGTATTGGAACATCAGCGCCACCATTGCTTGGTCGTTGCCTTTGTTGAAGGCTTCCAGCCGACGGTCGGTCTCAATGGCCGAACTGTCCGATTTTGGCAACTCAAGCCGCACGCGGTCGAATTGCTTTTTGTATGCCGATATGTGATTGGCTAACAGTTGATTATAATCTTTCTCAACGGCTTTCGCCAATGCCGATTCAGCCAATTCTTCGGCATTTCCGCTCACATCGTTGTAGTTCACAAAGTTGGTTGCCGACGCAATGAAGATGGTCGCCGATGTTGCGCCGCGAACCATCAGTTTGTTCTCGCCAGCCAGGTTGGTGCCGTCGCTTTTGATTGTAACTGCCAGATACGCACCAAGTTTCGCATCCACGCCTTCCTGCGACTTTCCGTCAATCTTGACAATCATTTTCACATCTTCGGCGTCCTTGAAGCCGCCCGTGCCAACAATTGTCGTCTTATTGTCCTTCACATCGATGGTGTTCGGCAGCGGGCAGTTGTGACTGATGTCGAAATTCAGCTCCTTACGTTGGTCCGACTCAATGCGCACAACTATCACATTATCAGTCAGTGAAGCGAATGCCGTGCGCGTAAAGTTGGCGCCATTGGCCGCAAACCGCGTGGTGGCTGTGGCATTGCTGATGTTCAGGTCTCGATAGTAGTTGCTAACATCTTGAATATCTGACATATCAATAAACAGACTACCCAGCGTCAGATAGCCCATACCGTTCTGTCCTGTAAAGAAATTCTGATTCACAACATCCTGTGCTTCAGCAAATTTGCCGTCAAAAATCAGTTTCCTGACCTTTGGCAGAGCCGCATTGGCCTTTTCAGGGATATTGTTGTGCGGACCGCCAGCCCAGAACGTCTCGTCGTTGAGTTGGATTTCCTCGTGCCCCGTGCCGCCGAAAACCATTCCGCCCTGATGCGAGTTGCCGATGGGCAGCGCTTCGGTCCAGGCCTTTGCAGGCTGCGAGTACCACAACTTAAGTTCTTCATTGTCAGCCTTGTTGCCGCACGAGCAGACAACCGCGCCAACCATTAACGCAAGTGCAATTTGTTTCTTCATACAGAGTGTGTTTTGTTTTCGTAAATATATCTAAAAGTATTTTGTACTTTTATAAATATGGGGAAAATTTTGTGCGCGCTTTCCGCGAAAGCAATCAATGCGCAACTGTTTGCCGCGAAAACTGCTGAAACGAGATTTTTAAATGGCGTTTCAGCAGATTATAAGGTGGCAGTTGTGATTATGAATTGATTAAAAACACGTAAGGCTGCCACAGTGTGACAGCCCTACATCGCGTATGAGTGATTGTCATCTCTTCACACTTACCGTCGCTTTTTCCACTTGCATTTTGGTATCAACGGTGCGTTTTTTGTTGAGCCAATTTAGAAAATCAGTAAACGGAAGTGAGCGCGGCAAATCCAAACCTGTGCTGCTCGTTGCCGATGATGAGAAATCGACGGCCTTCGAGAAATCATTTTCTGAAAAAATAATGTATAAATCATTAAAAATCTGCCCCGAACCATCATCACAATTGAGTTCGTACTCATCGATGGTATTGGTGGCGTCGCCGTTGGCATCGAAAAAGACATATTGACGGTTGGCTTCCACTTTTTGACTGCCGTTTTTCTGGTTGCGATATGGTAGCAGACAATATGCTGTGTGCGTTTCATCTATCAGATATACAGATACAAAACCATCTGTTGGTGATTGAAACATCAAATATAATTGGTCACCCGATTTGAAATCTTCCGATTCAAACTGCAGTCCTGTTCCGTTGCGCAAAACGTGATATTTAAGGTCGGTTTTTGCGGTGTTTTTGGCTTGAGCCAAACCGCACACCGAAGCCAGGATGTAGAGAGCACCATTTTCAAACCCTTGCTCAATGGTTGGTTCTTGTGTATCGTTGAGCCACTCACCGTTGACATAGTCCTCGCCTGATGTGTAGAGAGCATCAGTGTAACCGCTGCCGTCCTCTTTGGTTGTCATTGTCTGCGTCTGCGATAGCGACTCGCCAAACTCTCGTGCCAGCGCCGAAATGCGAGCCCGTTGTATGGCTGTATGCCGCGCTGATTCAAGCGTCTCATTTGCTTGCACATAATATTTGTAAGTGCCGCAAACCTGCCTTGACTCTTGCGCACCAACATTCAGCGCTGCCAGTAAAAACAATGTTAGTAGCAGTGTGCGCATATTATTTCAGTTTCCAAGTTTCCCAAGTGCCGCCTACAGTTGCCGATGGCACAACAGTTGGCGTCTGGCTTTTGCCGTTTACAACAATCGACTGCTTGCGGACATTGTCGGTTACATAGTCACCTAACTCCTTATAAGTCACATTGCCAGCCGTCTCTTTGATTTTCTTCAGCAGATAGTATGTGAACATTCCGTGCTGCTGCTCGTTGTTGGGGTATGCAGTCTCGTCGCCTTGTGCAGCCGAAAAGACAACCATATTGCCCACAGGCGCACTGCTTTTGGCTTTGATGGCCACTCCGCGCGCACTTGCCAGCATCTCGCCGTTGCGGTTTGCTCCACTGAAGCAGGCATCCAAGAACACGGTTACAGACTTGCTTGGCAGATTGCCCAAAGTGCTGTACAAATCGTCTAATTTATAGCCAGTTGATACATCGTTACCGAAGCCGTCGATTGGCAGCAGGTAGGCTGTTTTCTGCGCTTCATCGGGAATGCCGTGGCCAGCATAGTAGAAGATTACACGAGCCTCGCCGCCGTAAGCGTCAATCACTTGTTTGAGCCAGCGGACATCGGCCTTGATATTGTTGAGAGTGGCGTTTGTCGAAAAATGAATGTTTTGTTCGGGAATGCCCAATGTTTTCACGCAGTATTGTCTGAAAATCTCGCCATCATTGCGAGCGTATGGCACTTCGGCTACACGTTGGTAGTTTTCATTAGCAATGATTACGGCGAAAGTATTGGGATTTAACGTGTTCGTTTGCGGAATTCCTTTGTCAATATCACTACCTAACGCTCCAATTTGAATTTGTTGTCTTTGTTGTGATTTCTCGTTTATAACTAAAGCATTGCTTGCTAAAGTTTGATTCATCTTTAGAGTAATGGTTTTGTTTTCAGCGTATTTACCATATTTCTCTGTTATCAATACTTTGATAGGAATTTCTGCTGACGAATAATTGTTATTAACTATGAGTGAATATGAGAGTATTTGTTGTTCGCCTGCCTTTAAAATGCTGAAATTGGTTTGCTGTTCACCAAACATCATAAAGACATTTGCGGGAAGTTCAATTTTCACATTTACATTTTCAGCTTTCCCATATTTTGTGTTCTGTAAAAGCAATTGCAGATTAAATTCTTCGCGTTTAGCAATGGTTGTGCCATTTGAACCAGTAACCGTATAATCAACCACTTGTACCAATGGTGCTTCAAATGCCTTGGTATTTACTGTGAGTTGAACAGGGTCACTACCGAAGCCATTTGGCTCGACAATTTCAATCGATAGCACCACTGTTCCGTTTTCGACATTATTTCCTGCTCGTATTGGAATTTCAACGTGTTGTGTTTTGCCAGCCTTAATGGTTGGCAATTTTATCGATGAAAATTGTAATCCTTTTGATGAACCTTTATAAACTGAAATTTTGGCTACACAATTCACTCCGTCACCTTGTCCGCTGTTTTTTATATCGAATTGTATTTTGCACGATTCGTTAGCATCAATGGCGTTGTTATCTGATTCGTCAACAAATAACATCGTTTTTTGAACAATATCAAGACGAGGTAATTTATTTGGAAGTTTCGTAATTGTTTCTTTATTTGTGGGTGTTTCAACCCAAACGGCGCCCCAAATAACTTTTCCCGTATGTCCATAATTCCATATATAATCCCAACCAGAAGGGGTGGACCTTGCGATACAATTTATTGTTGCAGTGCAACCATAGAATGCTCCAGAACCAATGCTTTTAACTGAATTTGGAATGGTTATCGAAGTGAGATTTTTGCAATTATAGAATGCGTCATCCCCGATGCAAGTGACAGAGTTCGGAATAGTAACCGATATGAGTTTATTGCAATACTGGAACGCACTGTTGCCAATACTTATAACAGAATTAGGAATAGTTACCGAAACAATTCCATAGCACCCCTTGAACGCTTTATCTTCAATACTTGTTACGTGATAAGTAACTCTTTTTTTCTCAATAGTTTCGGGAATAACTATGGCACCATCAATTTGGTTGTTTTTTGAACCAACAGAAACAGTATTTCCACCCGTTATGGTGTATTTTAGGTTACCAACTACAAATTCGCCTCCAGCAAATGCACGGACGGTAAGCATTGTAATGATAATTAGTGAAAATATCTTTTTCATAGTTTTTATGTTTCTTTTTATGGGATTTAATTATGATTGGCCGTTTATATTATACTGGAATCTTTGGATATGGATACCATTGCTCGCATTGTTCATTTCGTAGAAGGGGCAAACCTGACCAGTAATTAAACTCTAAAATGAAAATTTTAGGAAATTCTGTTTGGAATTTTTTTACACTATCTGCCCCCCAAATACTATCACCATATTCTACGCCATCCGTCATACACATTATAATTGCCAGCACGCAACTATCAACATCAATTGAATCTTCCTCTTTTGTTATTATTCGATATTCTTGTTCGTGTTCCCAATCCACTGTTTTTATAAAAAATAAATCGTGGATATGTTTGTTAAAGTAAGCCTCAACGTTCTTATTTACAACAATATCACTGCAATAATCAGGATTGTAGGAAATGTTATTTTTATAACATTCATCCGGCACATTTTTTAGCAATTTTGTTTTGTCAAACACAATACATATTCCGTTCCCTTTTTCAGCATAATGCCCCCACATTGAAGGAATTGCAAATCCAGGGAATTTTCCGTCGTGGGTCAAACTAATTTGTTTGTATTTGGATATTTCATTTTCAACTTCTTTTGGCTCAATTCCATTATTCGTGAAAATTTGTCTGCACGATTCGTTTATATCATTCATTCTGTTTAATTTGCTGAAATTCAAGGTGCGCGATTGTAATATACTATAGGCATTCTCATATTTAGTGAAATGATATAGTCGTTCTGTTTTTAAGAAATCGTCTCGGTTCATAACCTTTGTTTTTTCCGCCGATTCCCTGGCGATATGTAACCTCTGAAAATAAAAAAGCGTGGAATCAGTATCTGTTACTCGTTCCACGTTTAGAGGCTCTCGCATTGCCCATCCTGTCAGAACAAGCAACGTAGAACCCGCGCTGATATAAATACAATACAAGCGTATCGCATATATCATACTATGAGCATCTACTGTTGCTTTGTTTAAAGACAGGATTGAATCTTGCGAGATTTCTAAACGTCAAAACAAAGCGTCAGATAAACGCCTTTCTATATGTCACATCTGCAATTTAGCCTCTTGCAAGGCAAAACGCAGAGCAAGACAAAAGTATAAAAAGTAGGTTGGAAAATGAAAATGTTTTTTTTGCGATGGTTAGGCGCGAATGGAATTCGCGGGAATGGACAGAACATCCGATAACACTTTGAACTGTTGCATTTTTTGCAACAGTTGCCATCACACCTCCTGCTCGTAATAATACGAGTAATCAATGCTTTTCATAAATATTTAAGTGGTTAGTGACACTAACCATTTCATATGAGAAGAGAAGCCCCGCTTTCCGCTATCTTACAGTACCAAGCACCGTTTCGGGCAGCGTTCCCATAAGGGTTATGGCAGAGAGTTTGCGGCCAATGTCTTTGAGCGAGTGGCCGCAGTGGTAAAGGTTGTTATCGATAATGAGCCAGCGGTCGTGCGAAGGGGCGGTCCAAATGTGCGTGTCAATCGGCTCAACGCCAGTGGCAGAGTTGTGGATATTGCGCAGCGCGGTCAGGTCTTTGCCAGAATAAATGTCGGCGGAAACGCCAGTGCCGCGCACATCGAGTATTTCAAATGTTGCGGCATCAACATACGCATCGATTATGACAACTCGCTGCGTGGCGCTTTTTATGAGCCGCTCAAGCAGAGCTCGCGCCTCAAAAAACTGCCCGTCGAAAAACACCTGTTCAACGGGCAGAGCGTTGGTTCGCACAAAGAAGTCGATTTTGTTTTCGGCATCAGTCATACGCTGTTCAAGCCTTTCAAAACGCTGATTAACAGCATATCCTTTTAGCAGATAGTCTTTCAGTACACGATTCGCCCATTGGCGGAACAAAATTCCTTTCTGCGACTTTACTCTATATCCGACAGACAAAATCATATCGAGATTATAATACTCAACTTTGTATGTTTTTCCATCGTTGGCAGTTGTCGCAAATTTTGCGACAACTTGAAAAGCCGATAATTCTTCTGCAAGAGCATTGGCAATGTGCTTTCCTATGGTTTTTACATCACGTCCAAATAATGTGGCCATTTGATTTCTATTAAGCCACACCGTTTCCTCGCTCAACCACACTTCGAGTTTTACGGCTTCGTCGGGTTGGTATAGTATGATTTCGTTTTTGTCGGTCATAATGCTTGCTTGGCAAAGTGTTCTTGTACAGAGCAAGACAAATGTATAAAAGTCAACTTGAAAAATGAAAATGTTTTTTGAGTGTGCCACACGAAAGCCCCGCTTGCCTCTATCTTACAATGTTAAGCACCTTTTCGGGCAGCGTTCCCATAAGGGTTATGGCAGAGAGTTTGCGGATTCTTCCTTTCCTTCTTCCTCTTTATTCTTCTTAAACTTGGCTTTCAGCCGTTTAACGCCTTCCACGCCCAGAATTGTCAGGCCGCCGTATTGGCAGGTTTTGGCCAGGCCGAAAAGCACAACCCACAGCACGCCTTTGACTTGCGGCGACAGGAACGGAAAGGCCATCTGCGCAAACGACAGAATGTAGAACGGAATGCAAAGCAGCAGAATCACCACACCCGTCCTGAACGACAGCCCTTTAAGGAAGTTTTTTATCTTTTCCAACATTTTCAATCGCGTGTTTCGGCAAATATATCAATCTTCCAGCCATCCAAAATTGAGTTGCCGCTTTGGCTGCACTTGGCTCAAACCATTGCTGACAACTAAATGTTTAACCTGCTCATTAACAATTCAATTATCAAACAGCCACACTACTCAACAACTATTCTCTCCCGAAGCAAGTATTATTTTTGTTCTTCCGTTCCAACTATTACGTCGTTAGCATAGAAGGTATCTCCTCCCGCCAATTTGACGATAGTGTATGTCATTTTTGATTCGGGCGAAACGCTTTTCGATACAAGTTTTGTATATCCGTTGACGGTTGCAAAAATATCACCAACTTTTATCTGCAGCACTTTTTCGTAATTCTTGTAGTTGGCTGTTTTTGCCGGATTTGACGATGCCCATCCCTGCTCTGTCAAAAACGGATGGTCATCGGTTGCCGTAATTTTCTTGCCGCCTTCAAAAACGTAGGTCACAAGATTTTTATGCGATACCGCAGCGGTTTTCTCAACAGTGGCCGTCACTTTTTTACCGGTTATAATATTGTAACTCACCACTTTGTCGCCCTCCTTTATATCTTCGATGTTTTTGAGCGAATTGTCGGCAAGCAAAATTTTTGTTCCTGCGGCAAAACAATGCACATCAATGCCATCGAAATAAACCTCAGACAAAACCGTATCGTCGTACTTGTCGCCTTTGTAAACCTCCATGATTTCAAACTTCATGGTCCATTCAACACTATCGTTGAGCGGCTCTATTTTAAAGGTTTGGTCGCTGCGGCTATCCTCGAGGTTGAGAATTGCAAATGGCTTATCGTTCACATAAACTTTCAACCGCTTTACGCGCGAATTGTTTTTCCAAGCCACCTGACTTTTAACATATCCGTTAACTACATGTATCTCAGTGATTCGGGAGCAGTTAGCCTGAAAAGTGTATTTAACCCACTCTCCTACGCCGTAACCCGGAACACCTTCCACCCACGGAGTATTATAAAACAAATCATGAAGATTTTTTTCCTCATAGTTATTGTTGCCCTGGCTTTTCAAATGGCTCGATGCCTCAATTTTCTCTGGGTAACCCGTTCCGCAATACCACGAGCAGCCTTCACCGAAAATATCCCAGTAGCTTTCATACATCTCGTTGTCTTCGGCTTTCCAATTCTTTGCTGCCTCATCAGTCAGATAAATTTTTTCTTCTTCAGGATAAAGTTCTTTAAATTGTGCCTTACCGATAAATGAGACAATCAAAAGTGCCAATGTAAAAAATGTTTTCCGCATAATAAATATCATATTCTTAAATTGTTACACTATGTTCAATTGTATAATTGACAAAAAACAACGCAAGTTAAAAAACATACGTGAAAAACAAGTCCGATGGGCAAAAACAATGCATTTACGTCAATAAAAGAAATCTATAACGTTTGGCCGCCGCTCAGGCAACAATCCGCAACAGCAAATAATCTTAACGATTTGCAATATGAGAAAGCCCGACTCAAAAAGTCGGGCTTTTTTGTTTTGGTGCGGATTTAGGAACCGCAAAAAATGATTGAGTTTTATAATAAAAATCGTTGTATATTTATGATTAATAATTAATTATCGCTTACAGGTTTTACATAATGCAAATTATATGACCTTAAAAACTTAAATTGGGTAACACAAGGTAAATTATTGAGGGTTGATGAAAAAGAAAAAATCCAAACCTTAATAGATATTCAGGGAATGACTTTCTCTGAGCCTACTTATTTAGATTTAGATTCAGTGGCAAATATAATAAAAGATTTTGATAATCCGCCACGTTTTACATAACGCAGATTATAAAACCTTAAAACCCTATAAATCAAAAAAAAAAGAAAGCGTCACCACTTTCCTTTTTCTGTCTAATCAGCCGCGCCAATTACCAGCACTTTGTGCTTTGGAACGACGATGCGGGAAGGCCCGCGCCGTTGTAGAGCGTGGCTTGGTCAACGCAGTCGTTCCAAAGGTAGCGCACCGATGCGGGGGCGGCAACCTTGTCGGATGTCACCTTCACC